>MDTF01010404.1_pt1 | contig 28247 bp, 20 predicted proteins | sample 811191 | NCBI WGS metagenome assembly MDTF01 (sample SAMN05326649, study PRJNA326480) | marine metagenome | isolation source: seawater | place: Southern Ocean | collected 2011 | reverse complement strand
TAAACTAAAAATATAGTTCTTTTAAACACGCTAGATTGCTGACACATACCTTTATTTTTAATTATAAATAAACGCTAAACCAATGATGAAATTCATTAGAAAAGTTAGAAGACACATACTTAATAAAACCTCGCAGACTTTCTATTTAGTTTTTATTTACTAACTTTAGTGCTTTATAAATAACCAATATCATAGCACAACTTTAGTTGTAATTATTGGGATAAACATAACTTAATAAATATAAAAAAAAGCAAATTAAAACTTTTTAAAAAAAAATAAGGCGAATTCTGAAAAGCCATACGAGTAAGAAAAATTTAATATCATCAAATGGAAAATTTAGTAAAATTAGTGCAAATGACTGTAGCAATATCTGTTGCTTATGTTTGGATTTTTAGGTTTCATAATGTCATTAAAGAATTTAAACAATTTGGATTGAGTGATTTAACCCGAAATTTAATAGGAGCTATTAAAATATCTCTAGCTACATTGCTTGTAGTTGGTATTTGGAATTCAACATTAGTTATAATTCCATCTATTCTTATGGGACTTTTAATGATAGGTGCTCAATATTTTCATTTCAAAATAAAGAATCCATTTATTAAACATTTACCTTCTCTAATTCTTTTGATTTTATGTGCTTTTATAATATTAATATCAATTCAATAATCAAATATGGATATCGTTAAAATATGCATTTTAATATCAAGTTTATCCTTTTTTGGTTATGCTGTCGCCTACTTCGTCTCACCAAATATGAAGAAAGAATTTAAACGGTTTGGATTAGAAAAAATTGGTCTATTGACAATGGTCTTAGAATTTATAGGAGCGGCTGGTCTAATTGTAGGGCTTAAGTTTAACCCAATTCTAATAGTTTCATCTTTAGGCCTTGCCTTACTAATGTTTTCTGGATTAATAGTGAGAATAAGATTAAAAGACTCCCTTTGGATTTCTTTACCTGCCCTATTTTATATGGTTTTAAATGCTTATATATTCTTAGAGTCTATAAATTAAGTGATAATCAATAATTACAATTATTGATATTTTGCATTTGGAAAGTAAATAAATTCAATGATTTAAATATTGATACAATTTGTTAAAAAAAAATGTAGCTTAATACCTCCAAATCATCAATCTACTTCTGAATAAAACTGATTAGAGCACCCTATATAATTTACTACATGCTACTCGCCTACTTATAAAATTCTTGCATACTTTCTATCTGTGATTTATTTACTAACTTTAGTGTTTAAAATAGGTAACTAAACTTACATAAAACGTTAAGCAAAATATTTAGGCATGAATAAGAAAAACAAAATAGTAACATTCCTATTCGATAAATTTCTTTCAGAAAATACTCGTGAGAAAATTGAAAAAATAATTCTTAAAGTGGCTATATTTAGTTTTTTTATCCATTTGGCGGTCATCTATTTAATGAAATTTGATTTTTTTGTAGATTTTTCATCAAACTCAGAATTACTAAAAAATCCTATATCAGCAGCTTATACTCCTTTTTCGTTTATTCTTATTTATGAGGTTTATCTCTTAATTTACTATTTACCCAAGTCTTTTACGATTTATATAACCAAACAGTACGAAATTATAACGCTAATTATTATTCGTAAACTTTTTAAAGATTTATCAGCTTTAGAACTTTCTGAAAATTGGTTTGAAATTAAAGGAGACCTACAGTTTACTTATGATTTAATAGCTTCTCTTTTACTTTTTTATTTAATATTCTTATTTCAAAAAGAAGGAAAACTAAAATTAGTCAAGCACGTAAATATTAAACCTGTGATTGAACGATTCGTCGATAAGAAAAAGTTAATAGCTGTTATTTTGGTGCCGTTATTTTTTGTAATAGCCTTATATACGCTTATAGATTGGTCTAAAGGAATTTCTTTAGTATCAGAAGAATTACCAACATTTGAAAGTATCAACAACTTATTTTTTGATCAATTCTTTACGGTACTAATTTTAGTGGATGTAGTACTACTTTTAATTTCTTTCTTTTATACAGACCAATTTCATAAAATTATCAGAAACTCTGGATTTGTTATTTCGACAATTTTAATAAGAATGTCTTTTGGAGTCAGCGGATTAATCAGCACGATTTTAATTGTTGCGGCTGTTCTTTTTGGATTAGCAATAATAACAATTCATAATAAATACGAAAAAAACAGTTTATCAAACAACTAAGTTGCTTAAAAAAAAGTTTAAAGGAACCATAAAACAGAAGAATAGACTCTTTGTTAAACATAAAACGGAAACTTGAGAATATAAATTTGAAGTTTCTCGAGTTTAAGAACATTTTACAACCTCTTATAAAATTAATTACAGCTAAATATCTGCCTATCAGAATTCTTATAGATAGAAATTTACAACAAAGTTATTATTAATTGTAACCTATCTTGTAATATTGATAAACGTAAAATCTTAATATAATAGACAAAATTACCGTTAAGAAAATGCAGTAAAATTTTACATTGCAGTAAAACTTCATTTATTTTTAGATTTTAAAACACCGAATATGGTATATAAAAATATCACTTAAATTTAATTTAACCTTTAGCCCAATTTCATTTTTAGAGCACTTTAAATTTGTTGAATAATCAAAGAATAAATATTTACTTTAGCATTTATAATTGAAAACATGAAAAACTCTTACTTTGTCATAAAGCTAACGCTTATTTCATTACTATTTACTAATGTTGTTTCAGCCCAGTGTGATAACGTAACGGTTAATAGCCTAACGAATCCTGGACCTTTTCAAGTCAGTACGCTCACCGAAGCAGATGGAATACGGAATGGTCCTAATTATTTAGGAGCGACCATTTACTACCCAGAAAATGCTACACCGCCCTATGCTAGTATTGCAATTGTTCCTGGATTTACAGGACTTCCTGTAACTATTCAAGAATGGGGTCCATTTTATGCATCTCACGGAATTGTAACAATTATTATAGGTACAAATTCTCTTTTTGATTTTCCAGAGGAACGCGCTAATGCTTTGCTAGATGCCTTAGAAACAATTAAACAAGAAAATACTAGAGTATCTTCTCCATTAGAAGGAGTACTTAACTTAAGTCAGTTGGCTGTGAGTGGACACTCTATGGGTGGTGGTGGAGCACAAAGGGCTGCAGTACTTGATAGCTCTATTGCTGGTGTTGTTGCCTTGTGTCCTTGGTTACCTAGTCCTGAACTTAATCATGAAAGTCCTGTGCTGATTTTTAGTGGTGAAAATGATACAGTAGCCCCTCATTCGCAACACGCAGATATTCATTATAATACAACACCAAATACAACTGATAAATTACTATTCGAAATTGAAAACGGCGACCACTTCGTTGCCAATAGTCCTAGTGGCAGTGGCGGTTCTGTTGGTCAAATAGCACTCTCTTGGCTTAAACTTTATGTAGAAGAGAATGATTGTTATTGTACCTTATTAACTGATAACCTCTTAGTAAATCCTTCGGATACATCTAACGTAGTGCAAAGCTTCGAATGTGAATCGTTAGGAATCGATCAACAAGAATTGGCTATTGGAGTTTATCCTAATCCAACAAAAAATACAATCAATATAAAAATTAATGAAAACGTACACTACGAACTTTTTTCAACTTTAGGACAACGACTATTAGAAGGAGATCTAACAGGCAATAATAAACAAATTGACTTGTCTCAATTACCTTCAAGTTTATATTACTTGTATATCGAAGGAAAAATCATTAAAATTATTAAATATGATTAAAAATTGTGCGTCATTAAAAAAACCAAAGCTAGAATAAAAAAAATATTTTAACATTAATTTTAGTTTCCCTACCAATTTGTTCAGTGAATAACATTTAAGATAAACGCAATATTTTGATTAGAAAAATATAAAGATTTATTTTTTAATCAACACCAAATCTATACACGCGTCATGTGCTTCTTTAGGTACTGTATTTATTTTCTGAAAAGGATAAGCAACTCCAACTTTAAAAGCGGCTGGATATGCTGATAAGAAGTCATCGTAGTAACCTCCACCATAACCCAACCTAAAGTTCTTAGTATCAAAAGCCAAACCTGGCACAACTATAAAATCTATATCACCAGTAAAGACAGTTCCGTTTTTTGGGTGTGACGTCCCATAGATTCCAAATTCTAAATTATCTAAAGAAGTTAAGATTCGATGTTCTAGATTTCTGTTTTTTAATGTTACGGGTACAACAACAGTGATATTGATTTTCAGTAACTTTTGTAATAAAGGTAAGATATCAATTTCGTTTCTCATAGGTAAATAAGCATGAACAACGTTGCAGTTTCTTTCAGTAATCAATAGTTCTAAGGCATTACAAATCGAGGTGTCATAAGTGTGTTTGTAGTCTGGCGCAAGGGCATCTCGCTCTCTTTTCATTGCATTTCTTAAAGCTTTCTTTTCAACGATGATTTCCATATTTATCCCTCTATTAAACGATTAAAAGCAAAGATAAAAGGGTTTACTTAAAAACACCCAAAGAAGATGCTATTATAAAAAGCAGATTGGATTCAAACATTTTTGTATCTTGACCTTTGCATATGATACGATTTATATTAAACAATACAGAAATCAGTACTGATATTAATACCGGAATTACTTTACTTGATTTTATACGAGAATACCAGCATTTAAAAGGAACTAAAATTGGCTGTAGAGAAGGTGATTGTGGGGCTTGTACAGTCTTGGTTGGAACTTTAACTGTAAATAACACACTTCAATATCAATCAATTACTTCGTGTATTTCTCCTTTAGGAAATGCGCATGGAAAACACATTGTTTCAATAGAAGGAATTAACATTCCAAAATCGTTGACATATCCACAACAAGCAATGGCAGATAATTATGCCACACAATGTGGATTTTGTACGCCAGGGTTTGTAGTTTCTATGACAGGTTTTGCGCTGCAACAAAATAACACATCTACCTGTAATGACGCTATTAGTGGTAATATTTGCAGATGTACTGGATATAAATCTATTGAAAAAGCAGGGTTTGAAATTGAGAATAAACTAATACATAAAGATCAAAACCATCAAATAGATTGGCTAATTTCGAATGCTTTTATTCCAAATTATTTTAAGGATATTCCCAATAAATTAAAAGCTATTCCAATACAAAAATTTAGCTCTAAAGGAATAAAAGTAGCCAACGGAACCGATTTATTTGTTCGTTTTGCAGATCAAATGGCAACTAAAGAAATGCATTTACTAGCTCATAATAAAGTATTAAATGGCATCACTTTTAAAAGTAAAACCTGTGTTATTGGAGCAAACAGTACTGTTACCGAGATGGCAGAAAACAGTAAACTACAAACACTATTCCCTAAATTACACCAATTTTTAAAATTAGTTTCCTCAGAACAGATTCGGAATATGGGAACTTTTGGAGGAAACTTTGTGAATGCTTCTCCAATTGGAGACATGTCTATTTTCTTTTTAGCTTTGAATGCAACCATTACAATTATAGATTCCGAAGAAAAAGAAAGAGAACTCCCATTCCAACAATTTCATATCGATTATAAAAAATATGATTTAAAAGCGAATGAAATTATCAAAAGTATTTCGTTTCCGATACAAACAAAAAACACCCACTTTAATTTTGAAAAAGTTTGTAAACGAACACATTTAGATATTGCCAGTGTAAATGCTGCAGCAAGAATTACAGTGCAAAACAATTTAATTATCGATGCACATTTCTCTATAGGCGGCGTTGCAGCTGTTCCAAAATATTTAACAAACACTAATAATTTTATACTAGGTAAAGAGTTAACGTTAGCTACAATTAAAGCTGCAGAAGAAGTATTACAATCAGAAATAACTCCGATTAGTGATGTAAGAGGTACAATTGCTTACAAGAGACTGTTAGCAAAGCAATTATTTTTCGCACATTTTATCACCTTATTTCCAACACAATTTCAACTACAAAACTTTATAAGCAAATGAAAAATATAGACAGTTATACACATTTGCGTGGAGAATCTATTTTTGTAGATGATTTAATGATACGACAAGATGCACTTATTGGTTTGTGTTTCGATGCACCAAAAGCGAATGGAAGAATAGTACAAGTAGATTATAGCAAAGCTGAAGCTATAGAAGGCGTTGTGAGAATATTTACCTACAAAGATGTGTTAGGTGAAAATCAAATTGGAGGTATTATTCCAGATGAGCCACTTTGGGCAGAAGATGAAGTTCATTTTTGGGGACAACCCATCGCATTTATTGTAGCAACCTCAGAAGCTATCGCAAAAAAAGCACGTGTTTTAATTGAGATAGAAATAGAAGAATTTCCTGTAATTACAACTGCTAAAGAAGCCAAAGAAAAAGGAAGTTTTATTAATGCTCCGAGATCTTTTAACCTAGGAGACACTAAAAGTTCTTTTAAAGATTGTGACTATGTTTTTGAAGGTGAAACTTTTTCTAACGGACAAGAACACTTGTATTTAGAAACACAAGGATGTTATGTAGAACCGAAAGAAAATGGAGATATAAAAATAACTTCGTCTACACAAGGACCAACGCAAGTTCAAAAGACTGCTGCCAAAGTTTTGGGAATCCCAATGCATAAAATTGAAGTGGATGTGACGCGTTTGGGCGGTGGATTTGGAGGAAAGGAAGATCAAGCAACACCATGGGCCGTTATGGCAGCAGTGGCAGTTCAATATTTAAACAGGCCAGTAAAGTACATTTTAAATAGACATGATGATTTAAGAATGACAGGAAAACGTCATCCATACACTTCATTCTTTAAAATTGGATTGACGAAAGACTTAAAAATTCATGCATTTGAAGTGGAGTTTTTACAAAATTCTGGTGCTGCTGCAGATTTATCTCCTGCCATTGCAGAACGTACGTTATTCCATGCAACCAATAGTTATTTCATTCCGAATGTTCAAACAACCGTTTATAGTTGTAAAACAAACTTACCACCGAACACCGCCTTTAGAGGTTTTGGTGGACCACAAGGTATGTTTGTTATAGAAAGTGCTATAGCCGCTGCAGCAGACAACATGGGAATCGATAAAAGTAATATTCAGGAATGCAATTTATTAGTAGAAAATAATGAGTTTTCGTACGGTCAAATTGCGACTGAAGTTCAAGCGGTAAAAGCGTGGCAAACAGCAAAAGAAAAATTCAATTTAGAAGCGCTTCAAAAAGAAACAAACAACTTTAATACTGTAAATTTTCAAACTAAAAAAGGAATTTCTGTGATGCCTATTGCCTTTGGAATTTCTTTTACCAATACGCCAATGAACCATGCAAGAGCCTTGATTCATATTTACCAAGATGGAAGTGTAGGTGTGAGTACTGGAGCAGTAGAAATGGGACAAAGTGTGAATACCAAAATGCTACAAGTAGCCCAAGATATTTTGGGAATCTCTGCCGATAAATTAAAACTAGAAACAACCAATACAACTAGAGTTGCAAATACTTCTCCAACAGCCGCAAGTTCGACTGCAGACCTCAATGGAAAAGCAGTAGAAATGGCATGTACAAATCTGATTAAAAGGTTGCAGAAGATTGCTAGCAACTTACTTTCTAAAGAACCAGAAAACATCTCTTTTATTGAGAATTTTGTTTGGATTGATGCTAAAAAAACGACACTTACTTGGGGAGAGGTGATTGCACAAGCTATGCTAGAAAGGGTTTCTTTAAGCGAAAATGCACATTATGCAACTCCAATAATTAACTTTGATAAAACAAAAGAAAAAGGACATCCATTTGCGTATCACGTATACGGAACTGCAATTACATCAGTTACATTAGATTGTTTGCATGGCACCTATGAAATTGATGCAGTACATATTATACACGATTTTGGAAAAAGCATGAATCTTGGAATTGACATTGGTCAAGTTGAAGGCGCATTGGCACAAGGAATCGGTTGGATGACAATGGAAGAAATTGCCTACAGTTCAGATGGAAAACTGCTCTCAAATGCTTTGTCTACATATAAAGTGCCAGATATTTTTTCTGCAGCCAAAAAAGTAACTGTATTACCATTAGAAACTGAAGGAAACTCGATGGCAATCAAAAAATCAAAAGCAGTTGGAGAACCACCTTTAATGTATGGAATTGGAACCTATTTTGCAATTCAACATGCTGTAAAATCATTTAATAAAAATCATAAGCTACAGTTTAACGCACCTTTTACTCCTGAAAAAGTATTAATGAGTTTATATGAAAAGTAATTTCCGATTGAAAAACCTAAAATACACAAAATCAAACATACTAAAAGGAGCACTAATTTATAGTGTTGGTGATGCTATTGCTGCTCTTTTATTAAACGAATTTTCTATTTACAGAACGCTCGGAATGATCCTTGTTGGCGCTACCATTTATGCGTTTGAAATTCCAAACTATTTTACATGGATTGATAGGAAAACAGTGTCCTATCTCGGAATAAAAAAAACACTCGCTAAAACAGGTTTGGCGATTGTGTATTTTAACCCTATTTGGATTTGGAGACATTTACTATTTATAAAAATATTTTCTGGAAATCTAGCGCAAATAAACATGAATTTATTTTTTATTGCATGTCTTTCTTTTTTAGTAAATATTCCTATTTCACTCATTGCAAATTATACTATACAAAATAAGATTAAATTAGGTTGGCGGTTTTTAGCTAGCGCAATTTTCTCAGCATTAATGGCAATATATTATGCCCTTAGTGAAACAATTTTTAATTAACGTTACGCTATGGAATTCTGGCAGCAACTTTTACAAAAACTACGCGCAAAACAGCACGTTTACCTCTTAACCGTTATTCAAAATTTAGGGAGTTCTCCTGGTAGGAAAGGCTTTAAAATGTTGGTAGCCCAAGATGGATTTATTTTTGGATCTGTTGGCGGTGGTATCATGGAATTTTCGTTAGTAGAAGAAATAAAAAAACTATTGCAACAAGAAGAACAACCCATCTTTTTCAGAAAACAGCTTCACCAAGGAAACGGAAAAGATAAATCGGGTATGATTTGCTCTGGAGAACAAACGGTAGTTTTTCATCCGATGGATAGCACTCACATTTCATTAATAGAAGCTATTATAATCAACTTAAAAAGCAATCAACTAAAAACACTGTCCTTCTCTCCTACCAAAATTGAATTGATTGAAAAGGGGATTTCAGAGAAATATCAAGCTGTAATTACCTCAGCTCTAGATTGGAGTTTTAAAGAACTTATTGGCTTTAAAGAAACCCTATATATTATTGGAGGCGGTCATGTTGGCTTAGCGATTTCTAAATTATTTAGACAACTAAATTTTCATGTAGTTGTTTTAGATAATAGAGATCATTTAAATACACTAGAAGCAAATGATTTTGCACATAAAAAACAGGTAATTGATTATGAAGATGCTGAAAAATACATCAAACAAGGCAATGATAGTTATGTGGCTATTATGACCAATAAATATACGGATGACAAATTAGTATTGAGTAAAATTATTAGAAATCAACACAAATTTATTGGAGTTTTAGGAAGCAAGGCTAAACTAAAAACCATGTGGGAAGTATTGCAAAAAGAGGGTTTTTCTTTAGAAGAGTTGAACCAAATACATGCACCTATTGGATTGTCTATTAAAAGTCAGACTCCCGAAGAAATTGCAGTGAGTGTAGCTGCAGAAATTATTAGGGTTAAGAATGAACTGTTATAATTAATACTATGCTAAAACCAAACACCAATAAATGATTAAACGGCTACAGAATAATGACATAGAAATATCTAATAAAATACGTGCAGTTTTTCAAGTATCGTATAAAGTAGAAGCAAAATTATTGAAGGCCACTGATTTCCCCCCATTAAAAAGACCTCTCGAAGATTATGTGATTAGTAAAAACACCTTCTTCGGATACTTAAAAGATAAAGAACTCGTTGGAGTAATTGAAATTAATCGGAACAATAGCTATACACTTATTAGAAGTTTAGTGGTAGACCCACTTTTTTTTAGACAAGGAATCGCAAGAAAATTAATGGAATTTACTCTTAAAACATTTGATTCAAATTTGTTTGTTGTTGAAACGGGATTAGAAAATGAACCAGCTTCAAAGTTATACAAGAAATTTGGTTTTATAGAAGTTAAACAATGGAATACTGACCACGGAATTAGAAAAATAAAATTTGAGAAGAAAATAATTAACTCATAAAAAAGAATAGACTAATTTCATTTATATCTATTTTAATATTAGGAATGAGTTCAATAATTATACCGGTCTTTTTCATCGATGATTTAAAACATTATGACTCTCCTTTATTTCCTTTAACTAGAACTGGAATCGAAGAAGTATCTAGACATAGCATACCTTTTCTGTTTTTTCAGGTCTTATAGTTAAATTATTTAATAATGTGTCCTCCTGGAAAATTGTATTAATGAGCATGTTACTATTTCCTTTAGCTACTATCGTAAAATAATAGTCAATTCTTCTTCATACAATATGTTCTTATAGAATTTTCATTTATGGGTTTTATACAATTCCAGTAATAATTAGAACATATCTATCTCAAGTTTCCAAAAAATTTATTCTTAAAAGAAAAACACTTTAACAGAAGGTGATAATTAAATAAAGTAATTCTTAGAGAGGGCATTTTTGAGTTAAAGAAAAGATATTTTTATATGGAAAATAATTGATGAAAGATATAATTATTTAAAGATATTTACTGTTTAAATTTATTAGACTTATAGTTTAATTAATGAAAATATAAGCACAAATAATCTACTCCCTTTCATTTACCAACACGTTATCTTTAGATAGAAAAAGGAAGCTCCCTTCAATAACTTAATTCTAAAACTCTTATTCCAATCATAATTTTACACCCTAGCCTAATTAATATTAATTTCTTATATTTGGATAGGGTATTTTTAGAATTTATCAAAAAATTGATTAAAATTTAACGATATTCTTATTTTTTTTAGAAATTTTTAACAATTTAAACAATCAACTTGATGATGCCTGTACGTAAAAATATTTCTGAGGTAAAGAATTATATAAATGGTAGATTCGAAAGAAAGAACCAAAATTCTATGGATGTTTTTAGTCCTATTGATGGTTCCAAAATTTCAACAATTCCTTTGTCAACAAGAGAAGATTTAGATGCTGCTGTTTTGGCAGCTAAAAATGCTTTTCCTTCTTGGTCTCGAATGACCTTTAAAGAACGTGTTCAAATATTTTTCAGGTATAGAAATTTATTAGAACAACATATGGACGAGTTAACAAAGTTAGTTCAACTTGAAAATGGAAAACTTTATGGTGAAGCGAAAGCTGAGGTTGAAAAGAGTATGGAACTGTGTGAATTTGCAGTTTCTATGCCACAAATTGTTGTGAATGAAATTCAAGAAGTAAGTAAAGGGGTGGAATGTAGAACTGAAAGAAAACCACTTGGAGTAGTTGCTTCTATTACACCTTTTAATTTTCCTAATATGGTTCCTCATTGGACACTTCCAAATGCTTTAGTGCTAGGGAACACAATGGTAATGAAACCATCAGAACTTGTACCATTGAGTACTGTTCGTATGGCTGAACTACTTAAGGAAGCTGGCCTCCCAGACGGAGTTTTTAATATTGTAAATGGAGGAAAAGATGTTGTTGAGGCGATATGCGACCATCCTGACATTAAAGCAGTTTCTTTTGTTGGATCAACTAAAGTTGCGAAAATTGTTTATAAGAGGGCAACTTCTACTTTAAAACGTTGTGTTGCTTTAGGAGGAGCAAAAAATCATTTACTAGTCTTGCCAGATGCAAACCCTAAAATGACGGCTTCAAATGTTGTTGCTTCAATGTCAGGTTGTGCAGGACAGAGATGTATGGCAGCTTCAGTAATGGTTGGAATTGATAAGGTCCAACATATTATTGACCTTATGGTTGAAGCTGCAAAAGAAATTGTTCCAGGTGATAATTTAGGATCTGTTATAACTGCTGAATCCAAAGAAAGGATCGAAAGTTATATTACTGAAGCTGAAAATGATGGAGCGATAATTTTATTGGATGGTAGAAATACTTCAGTAAATGGAAAAGAAGGAGGTTATTATGTTGGACCAACTATTATAGATTATGTAACTATAGATATGTCTGTAGCAAGAGAAGAAATATTTGGGCCTGTAATTTCAATTATTCGCGCTAAAGATTTAGATGAAGCAATTGAAATTGAGAATGGATCTAATTATGGAAATGCAGCTGCTGTATTTACACAAAGTGGTGGACTAGCCAAACAAGTCATGGAACGTGCAAGTGCAGGAATGATTGGAGTAAATATTGGTGTTCCCGTTCCTAGAGAACCTTTTTCTTTTGGAGGATGGAATGAATCTAAATTTGGGGTTGGAGACATAACTGGAAGAAGTTCTATTGAATTTTGGACTCAAAATAAGAAGACGACTACCAAATGGAATCCAGAAGCACAAACGAATTGGATGAGTTAAGTATACACAAAATTTTAATAATTAATTATTCCAAAATTAATGATTTGATTATCAATAAATTGAGCTCATTTTTTTTTAATTACAATTATTTCAGATGAATGAACAAACAACAAATAATAAAAGATAACCTCGACTACACACTTTTTTCGTGGGGAAAACAAGGAGGATTAAATCCCATAAATGTTTCTCACGCTAAAGGATCTTATTTTTATGATAGAGATGGTAAAAAGTACTTAGATTTCTCGTCTCAGTTAATGAACGTCAATATTGGTCATGGAAATCAACGTATTACTGAGGCTGTTACAAAGCAGATGAAAGAAATGAGTTATGCATATCCTGGAATGGCAACTGATATTCGTGGAAAATTAGGAAAAAAAATTTCAGAAATTACTCCTGGAAATTTAACTAAAAGTTTTTTTACACTTGGGGGTGCTGAAGCGATAGAAAATGCTATTAAATTAGCTAGAATATATACAGGGCGACATAAAGTTATAGCACAGTATAGAGCCTATCATGGTGCTACAAATGGGGCAATCTCAGTTGGAGGGGACCCCAGAAAGTTTGCTGTAGATAGTAATGCGATGCCTAATATAGTGCATGTTGAAAACCCTTATGCGTATCGTTGTCCTTGGAGTTCTTCATCCATAGAAGAATGTGGTGAACGTGCTTTTGCAAATTTAGAACGCATTGTAAAATTAGAGAATCCAGAGAGTGTTGCGGCTATATTACTTGAGGGAGAATCAGGATCTTCAGGATGTATTAAATATCCACCGATGTATTTAAAGAAAGTACGAAAACTATGTGACAGGTATGGAATTTTATTTATAGATGATGAAACGATGAGTGGTTTTGGTCGCACAGGAAAGATGTTTGGTATAAACCATCATGGGGTAGCGCCAGATATTATGGTTATGGCAAAAGGATTAACCTCTGGCTATTTACCACTAGGTGCAGCTGTGGTTACTGATAAAATTGCAGAATATTTTAACGAGAATCCTATGGTTATTGGCTTGACTTATTCTGCGCATCCAACGCTATGTGCTGCCGCATTAGAAAATATAAAAATTATTGAAGAGGATAATTTAGTCAAACGAGCGTCAGAAATGGGTATATATATTGAATCAGAAGTAGAAAAATTAAAAGTAAAACATCCATCAATTGGTGATTTTAGAAATACCGGTTTATTAGGTTGTATCGAGTTGGTGAAAAACAGAAAAACAAAAGAGCCAACAACACCTTGGAATGCGAAGCAACATGAAATGGAAGCAACATTAAGAATGGCTGCAAAAGTAAGAGAATTAGGAATGTTCACATTTGTAAGATGGAACTGGATCTTTATTGCACCACCACTAAACGTAAGCAAAGAAGAGGTAGATGAAGGGCTGAAAATTATTTCCAAAGTAATTGCTATTGCTGATGAGTATTGTTATTAAAGAATAAAACGCTATGAATAAAGACATCGTAAAATTACAAGAAGATATTTCTAGCTCACCACTATACAGTGAAGACTTAGCGCCAGTTCTTGCAAATAAAAGAACTTGGAGTAAATGGCATTTAGCAGCTATTTGGGTTGGAATGGCTGTTTGCATTCCAACATATTTATTGGCATCTTATATGATTAAAACAGGATTAAATTGGTATGAAGCGTTGATTATTATTGGTCTTGCCAATTTAATTATTACAGTACCAATGGTTTTAAATGGTCATGCAGGTGTAAAATACGGCATTCCATTTCCTGTAATTGGACGCGCTGCATTTGGAACAAAAGGAGTTCATTTGGCTTCTGTGACTAGAGGTATTATTGCCTGCGGATGGTTTGGAGTTCAAACTTGGATTGGTGGACTGGCTATCTATGCAATTTTTAATGCAGTTACTGGAACAGATGGTGAATTAGGCTTGTCGATTGGTAAATTTATTGGTTTTGGCATCTTTTGGATTATCAATATGTATTTTATTTGGAAGGGAACTGAAAGTATCAAATGGCTAGAAACCTACTCCGCCCCTATTTTAATTATAATGGGAGTCGCCTTGATCTATTGGAGTTATGCAAAAGCAGATGGGTTCTCGATTGTATTAAATCAAAGCGTACAGTTAGAAAAAACAGCAGCATCAATTACTAAAAAAGGAGATGTATTTTATCTAAATTTAAATGCTTTAAAAAATAAAGAAGGTGACCTAAAAGCTTTAGAATATACTATTATTTCAGATAAGAATAGTATTTGGAAAGCATATACAAGTGAACCTATTTTAATTTCTAATACTGAGAATATTCAAGTGCAATTTAGAAATGATGAAATAGCATCAAGCATTGTAAATGCAAATGTAATAAGTCCAGAAAGTGGTTCTGATAGCAAGCTTTGGAGCTACTTATTATGGCTTACAGCAATGGTAGGTTTTTGGGCAACCATGTCCATCAGTATTGCCGATATCACTAGGTATGCATCCACTCAAAAAGATCAAATAGCAGGGCAGTTTATTGGGTTACCCGCCACAATGATGTTGTATTCATTTGTAGGAATATTTGTAACATGTGCAGCCGTTATTAATTTTGAAGATATTTTAATTGCTGACGATGCACCTTGGGATCCAGTTTCACTTATTTCGAAGTTTAAGAATCCAATGGTCGTAATTGTCGCACAAATTTTTATGTTGATAGCGACTTTAAGTACCAATATTGCAGCGAATGTAATTGCGCCATCCAATGCATTTTCTAATCTGTGGCCTAAAAAAATAAGTTTTAGAACTGGAGGAATGATTACTGGAGTTTTAGGAATTTTAATTATGCCTTGGTGGTTGTTAAATGAAATTTCAGGCTTTTTAATTTTTGTAAGTGGATTATTAGGCCCTGTACTTGGTATTTTAATTGCAGATTATTATTTAGTCAGAAAAAAGAAATTAGAATTAGCAGAATTATATAAAGAAGATGGAATCTATTCTTATGGAAAAACTGGATTTAATAAAGCCGCAATGATTGCATTATTTTTCGGAGTATTTGTTGCATTAATTGGGTATTGGGTTCCTGCATTGAACTTTTTATATTCCTTATCTTGGTTTACTGGATTCATCATTTCGTTTGTATTATATGTTTTATTAATGAAAAAGAATAGTACAATACTTATAACTAAAAACTCATAATTATATATGTATATACTCATAAAAAACGGTCAAGTAGTTACTGCGTCAGAAACTTATATAGCAGATATATTTATTGAAGGTGAACAAATTATCGCTATTGGTAAAGATTTAAAGTACCAAGCTGATAAAATAATTGATGCTTCAGGTAAGTTAGTTTTTCCGGGCGGAATTGATCCACATGTGCATTTAGATATGCCTTTTATGGGAACGTATTCAAGTGACGATTACGAAACTGGAACACGAGCAGCATTACATGGAGGAACGACAATGGTCATCGATTTTATTTTACAGATACAAGGTGACACGCTCCATAATGCATTAAAAACTTGGCAAGGAAAAGCACAAGGAAAAGCGATTGGAGATTATTCTTATCATATGGCAGTTACCGATTTTAACGATGATGTAGCCAAAGAAGTTATTCAAATGATAGAAGAAGAAGGAATATCTTCCTTTAAAACATTTATGGCTTATAAAGGAGCCTTGATGATTGATGATGGGCAAATGATTCAATTAATGAAAATCGTTAAGAAATATGGTGGTTTGGTCACCGTTCATGCTACTAATGGTGATATGATTGATTCGTTAATTTCAAAAAACAAAGCAGAAGGAAATATGTCACCTCTATATCATTATTTATCTCAACCTGAAGTAACTGAATCAGAAGCGTCAAGTCGTTTTGCAGATATGTTAGAGTACACAGGATGTCCAGGGTATATTGTGCATATGACTTGTGAAGGGGCATTGAATGCTGTAAGAAAATCAACACAACGTAATCAAAAAATATTTGTAGAAACGTGTCCACAATATTTAATATTAGACGCTTCATTGTATGAAAATAATTTTGAAGGTGCTAAGTGGGTGATGAGTCCGCCATTAAGAGAAAAGAAAGATCAAACAGCATTATGGGCTGGTATAAATCAAGGCTTAATACAAGTTGTTGGTACAGACCATTGTCCGTTTATGTGGGAACAAAAATTAATGGGGAAAGATGATTTTTCTAAAATTCCAAATGGACACCCAGCGATAGAACATCGAATGGAATTATTATATTCAGAAGGGGTTCATAAAGGGAAAATTTCATTAACAAAATATGTTGAAGTAAGTTCTACAAATGCTGCAAAAATATTCGGAATGTATCCTAGAAAAGGTACAATTGCGATTGGAAGTGATGCAGACATTGTGATTTTTGATCCTAAGAAAGAACATACTATTTCTGTTGATACACATCATATGAACTGTGATTATTCAGGTTATGAAGGACGAAAAGTTACTGGAAAGACAGAAACTGTAATTCTACGAGGACAAGTAGCTATAGAAAATGAAGAATGCCATTTAAAAGCAGGTCATGGACAGTTTATTAAAAGAGAAAAAATATCAAAAATAGTGATTTAGAAAAGCATAACCTCTCGACTGCGCTCGAGGGGACAAAAATAAAATAATATCAGGTCGAGCGCAGTCCAGACCTAATAAAAATAAAAGATTATGCCAAGAATTGTAAAATCAGGATTGATACAAATGAGTCTTCCAATGACGGAAGGTGAAGGAACTATTAAAGAAATTATGGATGCAATGTACGATAAGCACATTCCATACATAGAAGAAGCAGGAAGACAAGGAGTGCAGATATTGTGTTTACAAGAAATATTTAATACACCCTATTTCTGTCCAGGACAAGATCGTAAATGGTACGCATCTGCAGAGTCTGTTCCTGGACCTACTACTGAGAAAATGCAAGTATTGGCAAAGAAGCATGATATGGTAATCATCGTACCAATTTATGAAAGAGAACAAGCTGGCGTCTATTATAATACCGCAGCAGTTATTGATGCAGATGGAACGTATTTAGGAAAATATCGTAAAAATCATATTCCACATACAACAGGGTTTTGGGAAAAATTCTTTTTCAAACCAGGCAACTTAGGCTATCCTGTTTTTCAAACAAAATATGCTAAAGTGGGTGTTTACATTTGTTATGATAGACATTTTCCAGATGGAGCAAGAGCATTAGGATTAAATGGAGCTGAAATTGTTTACAACCCTTCTGCAACTGTTGCAGGATTGAGCGAATATTTATGGAAACTAGAGCAACCTGCACATGCTGCAGCCAATGGCTATTTTATGGGCTGTATTAATCGTGTTGGAGAAGAAAAACCTTGGAATCTAGGTAAGTTTTATGGGCAATCTTATTTTGTAAATCCAAGAGGACAAATATTTTCAGAAGCTTCTCGAGATGATGATGAATTATTAGTAGCTGATTTTGACTTAGACCTTATTGAAGAAGTGCGTTCTACTTGGCAATTCTTTAGAGATAGACGTCCAGAAACCTATGGGAAATTAACAGAGTTGTAAATTATTAATAATAAATTATGAGTTGCTTTTTTATATTTCTCATAGTTGAAAACCCAACACTCATAATTCTAAAATATGGCAGAATATAAAAAACCAAAAACCGAAGCAGAGTTCGAGAATAATTTTAAACAGAAAAATCCTCTAATGAATGATACCGAAGCCTATTATGAGGCTTCACGTTGTTTATTTTGTTATGATGCACCTTGTATTCAAGCGTGTCCGACAAGTATAGATATTCCGTTATTTATTAAACAAATACATACAGATAATATCACGGGAGCCTCAAAAACTATTTTTGAATCTAATTGGTTAGGAAATGCTTGTGGAATTGTTTGTCCAACTGGAGTTTTATGTGAGGGTGCATGTGTATATAACCATCAAGATGTGCCACCAATTAAAATTGGACGCTTACAGAATTATGCAACTAATAAAACGATAGATGCTGGTAAAATAATTTTTAAAGTTGGAGAAAGTAACGGTAAGAAAATTGCCATTATTGGTGCAGGACCTGCAGGAATTGCTTGTGCTTGTGAAGCTAGAACTTTAGGATATGAAGTTGATCTATTTGAAGCCAAAGAAAAGCCTTCTGGTTTAACTGTATATGGTATTGCTCCCTATAAAATTACAAATGAAGAAGTTTTGAAAGAAGTTGAATATCTTCAAAATCAATTAGATTTTAATATTAAGTACAAAGCAACTATCAATTCTAAAGCAGCATTAAAAAGTTTAGAAGATGATTATGACGCTATATTCATTGGCGTTGGTTTAGGAAAAACTAGAAATTTAGAACTGGAAGGAGAAGAAAAAGAGAATGTAATTGGTGCCGTTGAATTTGTAGAAGAATTGAGAATGAAACATCACAAGTTAGCTGTCCCTAAAAAAGTGGTCATCCTTGGAGGAGGAAATACCGCGATGGATGCAGCTTCTGAAGCTGCAAGAATGGGCGCAAAAAAAACGGTGTTGGCATATCGAAATTCTAAAGAAAAAATGGGTGCTTATAGATTTGAATATGATTTAGCGATAAGTGCTGGGGTTGATAGTTTATTCAATGTAACTCCAATTGCAATCACGGGAAACGGAAAAGTGGAAGGAGTGAAATTTGCTAAAACAGAAATGGTAGATGGGAAACTAAAAACCAACATGAATAACACCTTCATTGTAAGATGTGATATGGTCATTAAAGCAACAGGACAAGCTAAGCAAGGACATTTATATGGTTTAATTGATGATTTAGAAATTGACACAAAAAAAAGAATTAAAACAAATGATGAATTTCAAACATCAAACCCAATGTATTTTGCTGGGGGTGATGCAATAAACGGAGGTGCAGAAGTTGTAAATGCAGCTTATGACGGAAAAATGGCAGCGCAAGGAATTCATAATTGGTTAAACAAATAAGACAAAAACATGATAGATTTATCAGTAAATTTCGGAGGAATAAAAGCACCAAACCCTTTTTGGCTAGCATCAGCACCACCAACTAATTCAGGATATCAAATTATGAAGGCTTTTGAAGCTGGTTGGGGAGGAGCTGTATGGAAAACGCTTGGAGTCCCTGTAGTAAATGTATCAAGTCGCTATGGTTCAGTTAATTATAGAAATAGTAAAATGATGGGTTTCAGTAATATTGAATTGATAACAGATAGAACTTTGGCAGATAATCTTCGAGAAATGGAAGAGGTGAAAAAATACTTCCCTGATCATGCAGTAATTGCATCATTAATGGTGGAAAGCAGAGCTGAATGGGAACAAATTATTAAAGATGTTGAAAATGCTGGAGCAGACGGAATTGAACTCAATTTTGGATGTCCGCACGGAATGTGTGAACGGGGAATGGGGTCTGCAGTTGGGCAAGAACCAGAAGTTTTAAAAACGATTGTAGGTTGGGTAAAAGAAGCAGCAAATATTCCTGTAATCACAAAATTAACTCCCAATATTTCTGATATTATTCCTCCTGGATTAGCAGCACTTCAGGGTGGAACGGATTCGATTTCATTAATTAATACAATAAAAAGTATTGTTGGAATAGATTTAGACACATATGCTCCATATCCAATTGTGGATGGAAAAGGTACAAACGGAGGATATTGTGGACCTGCAGTAAAACCCATTGCAATGAATATGTTGAAAGATTTAGCACAACATCCCGAAATTGGAAGAATCCCTTTATCTGGAATTGGTGGTATTGAAACTTGGCGTGATGTGGTAGAGTTTATTCTTTTAGGCGCTACTTCTGTGCAAGTGTGTACTGCTGTAATGCACTATGGATTTGGCATTGTTAGAGAAATGGAAGCTGGTTTACGTCAGTTTATGGAGGAAAGAAACTATAATACCATTTATGATTTTGCAGGAAAAGCATTGCCAAATGTTACGGAATGGAAACATTTAAATTTAGAGCACAAAGTAGTTGCAGAAATAAATGCAGATAAATGTGTGGGTTGTGAACTCTGTTACATCTCTTGTGATGATGGTGCGCATCAAGCAATTTCCTTGTCAGATGATCCATTAAACAGGATTCCAAGTATTATTGAAGAAAACTGCGTTGGTTGCAACTTATGTTCTCTAGTTTGTCCTGTTGAAGATTGTATTACTATGGTAAAAAAAGACGATGGCACTGAACATAGTTCGTGGAATGAACGTACATTAAATAATGATATTCCTACAACTTTTAATGATGACAGAGCTGGAGGAAAGGGGCATTTTGTTCCAAAACCTTCAGATGCTTTAAAAATATAATATTTTATAACTCTTATAATATTCAAGCTTCATGGAAATGTTTACTTGCATGAAATAGGTATACTAAAATTAAAGCCCTAAAAAAATCTTAACAATCTAGCTAATATTACTCCAAATTTTAGAAGTCTTCGACAATTCTAAATACGCTTTTTTAATGTTTGTATTTTCTGGTTTCGATAGATTAGAGTCTTCTTGCAAAAGATGAATTGCCGTATTTCTTGCTGCAACTAAAATTTTTGTATCCTTTACAATATCAGCAATCTTAAGATTTAAGACGCCGCTTTGTTGTGTTCCCATTAAATTACCTGGTCCACGTAATTTTAAATCTACTTCGGCTATTTTAAACCCATCAGTCGTTTCTACCATTGTTTTTAAACGGGTTTTCCCTTCTGCGGATAATTTAAAACTCGATAATAAAATACAATAACTCTGGTCTGCTCCTCGACCAACTCTTCCTCTTAATTGATGTAATTGCGAAAGCCCAAATCGTTCTGAACTTTCAATAATCATAACACTTGCATTCGGTACATTTACACCAACCTCAATGACTGTTGTTGCAACCATAATTTGAGTTTCTCCTTTTACAAAACGCTGCATTTCAAACTCTTTATCGGCAGGTTTCATTTGACCGTGAACAATACTTATTTGATATTTAGGTGATGGGAATTCACGAGAAACACTTTCATAACCATCCATTAAATCTTTATAATCCATAACTTCAGATTCCTGAATTAATGGATACACAATATATACTTGCCTTCCTTTTGCAATTTCATCTCTCATAAATTTAAAAACAGACAAGCGATTGCTATCAAATCGATGAACTGTTTTCACTTCTTTTCTACCTGGAGGTAATTCATCTATTACAGAAATGTCTAAATCTCCATAAACAGACATTGCTAACGTTCTTGGTATTGGGGTAGCGGTCATCACTAAAATATGAGGAACCGTTGTGTTTTTTTTCCAAAGTTTTGACCTTTGTGCAACTCCAAACCTATGCTGCTCGTCAATAATTGCAATTCCAAGATTTTTAAATTTTACTTTATCCTCTAATAGCGCATGCGTACCTATTAGTATATCTAACGTTCCGTCTTCTAAATTAGCATGAATTTCTCTTCGCTTTTTTGTTCTTACAGAGCCTGTTAAAATATCTACCTTAATATTCATACCTTCTAAGAGTTCTGAAACTGCTATAAAATGCTGATTTGCTAAAATCTCCGTCGGTGCCATAATGGTTGCCTGAAATCCATTATCTATAGCTAAAAGCATTGCTAATAGTGCAACAATAGTTTTTCCTGAGCCTACATCTCCCTGCAGAAGACGATTCATGTGAGCACCAGAAGCAACGTCTTTTCTAATTTCCTTTAAAACTCTTTTCTGTGCGTTGGTTAAATCGAAAGGTAATTTATCTGCATAAAACTCATTAAAAATAGCTCCTACGTTTTCAAAAATAAATCCTTTTATTTTGGTTTTGTTGATGAGTTTCTTCCTCAATAATTGCAACTGGATAAAAAATAATTCTTCAAATTTTAATCTATTCTGAGCTTTTGCTAAATTTTCTTGACTTTTAGGAAAATGTGCATTTAACAAAGCATCACGTTTTGAAATCATTTTAAAATCATCAATAATTTCTTTTGACAATGTTTCTTCAATTCCATTATAAAACTGTTCCAATAAATTCTGAATATAGGTTCGTATCAATTTATTCGAAACTCCAGAATTCATCAATTTTTCAGTTGATGGATAAACAGGTTGCATCTTCGTTTGTAACTTTTTTTTGTATTCTGTAGCCAATTCCATTTCTGGATGCGGAATACTAAAACTACCATTATAATGATTCAATTTTCCATAAACCACATAAGGCTCATTAATTTTCAATGAATCTTTAATCCATTTTTGTCCTTTAAACCAAACTAATTCTATAGTCCCTGTCGCATCTTGAAAAGTCGCTACTAACCTACTTCCTTTTTTCTGTGCAACCGATTTTACATGCGTAATTTTACCTACAACCTGAACTTCAGATGAATTTGGTTGTAAATCTTTAAGAGCATAAAAAGTAGTTTTATCAATGTATCTAAAAGGGAAGAAGTTTAATAAATCACTACATGTTTTTATACCCAACTCTGTATACAAAAGAGTTGCTCTTTGTACACTAATTCCTTTTATATATGTAATTGGATAGTTTAAATTCAATTTAGAAAGATATGAATAACGAAAATACAAAATACCTTTTATTTGACGTACCTTTGCAGACTATTATAATTAAAAAAATGAGATTACACAGAAATTTAACTTTTGCTGTTATAGACAGCATTAGAGATATATTTAATGAAGGTGTTTATGCGGATAAAGCTGTAGAAAAAGCACTAAAAAGAGACAAACGTTGGGGTGCAAGAGATCGTAAGTTTGTTGCAGAAACAATTTACGATATTGTACGTTGGAATCGATTGTATGCAGAAATAGCTGAAGTAAAGGCACCGTATGATAGAGATAACATTTGGAGATTATTTTCTGTATGGTGTATTTTAAGAGGAATTGCATTACCAGATTGGAATCAAGTTGGTGACGTGCCGGAAAGAAGAATAAAAGGTCGTTTTGCAGAATTATCTAGAACTAGAAAATACAGAGAATCTATTCCTGACTGGATGGATGAACTTTGTCTTTCTGAATTAGGTGAAGAGCTTTGGACGAAAGAAATTGCAGCTTTAAATATACAAGCCAGTGTAATCTTAAGAACAAATACCTTAAATATTTCTAGAGAAATTCTTCAAAAGAAATTAAAAGTAGAAGATGTTATTACGGAACTTGTTCCTGATCATCCAGATGCATTAATATTACCAGAAAGAGCGAATGTTTTTAGAACTGAAGCTTTTCATAATGGTTATTTTGAAGTTCAAGATGCATCATCACAATTAGTTGCTGCTTATTTAGACGTAAAGCCAGGCATGAAAGTTATTGATACCTGTGCAGGTGCAGGTGGTAAAACTTTGCATTTATCAGCTTTAATGGAAAATAAAGGGCAGATTATTGCCATGGATATTTACGAAAGTAAACTACGCAAACTTAAGGTTCGAGCAAAAAGGAACAAAGCACATAATATAGATATGCGTGTCATTGATTCTACAAAACCTATCAAAAAATTACAAGGTAAAGCTGATAGAGTTTTAATTGATGCTCCTTGTTCTGGTTTGGGTGTTATTCGTAGAAACCCAGACTCTAAATGGAAGTTACAACCAGAATTTATAGAAAATATTAAAAAAATTCAACAAGATATTTTACAGCAATATTCTACAATGGTAAAGCCAGGAGGAAAAATGGTGTATGCAACTTGTTCTATTTTACCTTCAGAAAATCAAAATCAAATTAAGACTTTCTTAACATCTGAAGCAGGAAAAGAGTTTATATTTGTGTCAGACAAAAAAGTTTTTGCCCATATTTCTGGCTTTGATGGATTTTATATGGCACTTTTAGAAAGAAAATAAAACGATAAATTCATTGCTGATTTAACGTTATAATTGCTGAAAAAGAAGGTATCTATTTTTTAAATTTAATATATATGATGAAAAAACTACTTATCTTAATTTTTATTACTTCATTCTCAGTTTCTTTTTCACAAGAACAGTATTATAGTAATGTGGATTTAACATTAACCGGAATTCAACTTAAAAATGCATTAGCTGCAAAAATAATAGCAACTCATACTGCGCTGTCATATACAAGTGGTGGACCAGATGTTTGGGATGCTACAAAAGCAACTGATGAAAACCCAGCTAATACTAGTGACGTTATTTTATATTATGGTTGGGAAAGTGGAGATGACCAAGATATCACAAATGATTTTTCTAGAGATAAAAACTTGCAAGACAGTGGTAGTGGAGAAAGTTTTGTTTGGAACAGAGAACATGTATTTCCTAAATCCTTGGCAAACCCAACATTAAACACAGATGAACCTGGACCAGCTACAGACGCACATCATCTTAGAGCGGCAGACAGAACTCGTAATTCTACAAGAAACAACAGAAAATATGGAAGAGGTTCTGGAAATTCTGATTTTTCTACAGATACTTTTTCAGGTTTAAGTGGGGCAAATACAAATGCTTGGTATCCTGGAGATGATTGGAAAGGGGATGCTGCAAGAATGATTATGTATATGTATATGCATTATGGAGAGGTTTGTTTACCAACCGCAGTTGGTGTTGGTAGTAAAGAGTTTACACCTGATGAAATGATTGATTTATTTTTAGAATGGAATGTAGAAGATCCTGTTTCTGATATTGAAATTGCTAGAAACACCTATCATGAAAACAATTCTAACTATGCAGCACAAGGAAGCAGAAATCCTTTTATAGACAACCCGTATTTAGCAACTAGAATTTGGGGAGGAAACTCTGCTGAAGATCGATGGGGTATTTATACAAGTAGTGATACTGAAGCTCCTACTACTCCTACAGATGTAACATTAAGTAATATTACTTTAACTTCAATTGCTATTTCTTGGACTGCTTCTACTGATAATGTTGACGTGTCTGGGTATAATATATATGTTGATGGTATTTTATCAGCACAAACTTCAAACTCAAGCACAAATACAACAATTTCTAACTTAAACACCAACACAACCTATAGTTTTACTGTTATAGCAAGAGATATTATAAACAATCTTTCTAACGCAAGTACTCCTATCAATGGTACAACATTACAAGATACAGAAGCACCAACTGTACCAACAAATATTGTAATTAGTAATGAGTCTGATTCTTCTTTTAAAGTAAGTTGGTCTGCTTCAACAGATAACAATGCTGTTAATGGCTACGAAGTTTTCGTTGATGGTGATTTAAATGCTTCTACAACAGACCTTTTTTATACAGTTACAGCTTTAAATGCTTCTACAACTTATGCTGTACAAGTTTTAGCAAAAGATGTAGATAATAATAAATCTGCTAAAAGTACAACTGTAAATGCAACAACGACAGATGGTACTTCTAATGGTGTGACAGAATTATTTATTTCTGAATATGTAGAACCAGATGGTGGTAATAATAAAGCAATTGAAATTGTAAATTTATCTAGTACTACCATTAGTTTAGCTGGTTATAGCCTACAGAAACAATCTAACGGCGGTTCTTGGGTAGATGATTTACCTTTAGATAATGCGGCTTTTTTAGTAGATCCTTCTGTAACTAGCATTATACCAAATGATGTCTTTGTATTAATACACGCTGGTGCAGCAGAACAAGAATTAATAGACAACGCAGATTTAGTTGTGCCTAATAATCAACAAGCGCCTTATATATACGCATCTCCATTAAATTTTAACGGAAATGACCCTGTAGGGTTGTTTAAAAATGGTGTTTTAATAGATATTATTGGAGAAGATGGAAACTCTAGTAATCATATTCAGAATGCTACTTACAGAAGAAAAGGTAATATCTCAGAGCCTAATACTACTTTTAATTCTAATGAATGGGATATTTTAGACGCAAACACTTTTGATGGTATTGGTAGTCATACAGCTACTTTAGGTACAAAAAATATTATTTTTGAATCTTTTAAAATGTTTCCAAACCCTACAAATGGAAATACCATTTATTTTAGTGTAACAGAAGATGCAACCATTAATATTTATACTATTTTAGGTAAACTGATGCAATCATCAGAAGTTACAAAAAGCAAAAATAGTATTGATGTTTCAAAATTTTCAACGGGTATTTATCTTTTAAAAATTAATTCTGGTAAACAATTTATTACTAAGAAATTAATTAAAAACTAATATTACACTTTAACAAGACCATCCATAATTGAGTTGTTTTCAAATACTAAGAAAAATGAAAAAAAAATTACTATTATTATCTTTATTTTTAACGTTCGTTGTTTCTGCACAAGAGCAGTATTATAACGATGTAGATTTAACTGCTGAAGGAATTACATTAAAAGAAAACTTAGCTACAAAAACAATAGCAACGCACGTAAATCTTTTAGATTATACACCTGGTGTTTGGGAAGCTTTAAAAATAACAGATGTAAACCCAGTTAATAGTTCAGAGGTTTTATTAATTTATGGTTTTTCTGCTTCTGGCATAACTGCAAGAACAAGAGGTATAAACGATAACAGTGGTAGTAATGGTGATTGGAACAGAGAGCACACCTATCCAAAATCTTTAGGAAATCCAAACCTAGGTTCTTCTGGTCCTGGTGCAGATGCGCATCATTTACGTCCTTCAGATGTACAATACAATGGCCAAAGAGGAAATAAAAAATTTGCTAATGGTTCTGGTAACTCTGGTGATGTTTCTGGAGGTTGGTACCCAGGTGATGAATGGAAAGGTGATATTGCAAGAATGATGATGTACATGTACATTCATTACGGAAACCAGTGTTTACCAACAAATGTTGGTATTGGTAGCTCTGCTAATACTCCTGATGCAATGATCGATTTATTTTTAGAATGGAATGCAGAAGATCCTGTTTCTGATTTTGAAAGACAAAGAAACACACATCATGACTCTAACCAAACCTACGCACAAGGAAATAGAAATCCTTTTATAGACAATGCTTATTTGGCAACTAGAATTTGGGGAGGAACTCCTGCTGAAGATTATTGGGGAATTTATACGTCTTCTGATTCAGAAGCACCAACCGTACCTACAAATGTTGTACTAAGTAATATTAGTACAACAAGTATCGATGTAACTTGGACAGCTTCTACAGATAACGTAGCTGTAACAAAGTATGAAATTTTTGTTAATGGCAACTATAACGGGTACACTACTAATACAAGTTATACGATATCAAACCTAAATTCAGGAACAGCCTATAGTATTAGTGTTTTAGCAAAAGATATCGCAAATAACCAATCTGCACAATCAGCAGCAGTTAGCGAATCAACTTTAACAGATGCAACAGCACCAAGTATTCCTAGTAATGTGAACATTACAAATGAAACAGGAACAAGTTTTAAAGTAAACTGGACGGCTTCTACTGATAATTCAGGCGTAACTGGATACGATGTTTACATTGACGGCTCTCTTCATGGAACGACCGCAAATACAAGTTATAATGTTACAGGCCTAACAGCGTCAACAACTTACAGCGCTCGTGTTTCTGCAAAAGATCAAGCAAACAATACCTCTTCTCAATCTACAGCAGTTTCCGCAACTACAACAGATGGTAGTAATAATATTGTCGAATTATTTATCTCTGAATATGTAGAAGGAAGTGGCAATAACAAAGCGATAGAAATCGCAAATATTACTGAAAACCCTATTAATTTATCAAATTACAGCATAAAAAAGCAATCGAATGGTGCAGGAGATTGGGTAAATGAATTGCCATTAAGTGGAACAATTGCAGTGAATGATGTTTTTGTTATGATTCATTTTCAGGCTGATGACAATACTTTAACTTCGGAAGCTGATTTAGTAGCACCACAAGGTTCAAACTATGGTGCTCCTATAAACTTTAATGGAAATGATCCAATAGGCTTATTTAAAGATGGTGTTTTAATCGATATCGTTGGTGTTTTGGGAGAATCCGTTAAGAATTTTGAAAATATGACATTAAGAAGAAAAACTAATGTTACAGAACCTAATACCACATATACAGAG
>MDTF01015032.1_pt1 | contig 28264 bp, 29 predicted proteins | sample 811191 | NCBI WGS metagenome assembly MDTF01 (sample SAMN05326649, study PRJNA326480) | marine metagenome | isolation source: seawater | place: Southern Ocean | collected 2011 | reverse complement strand
GACTATGGTCAATACAGACAGGAACCGCCGTGGTACGGAACCGTATGCCCGGTGGTGTGAGAGGACGGGAGTTGCGAAACTCCCTCCTACTCGATCCTGAAAAGCATTAAGTAGTGCCGCCGTTGTAAATTTGTTGTTAAACTACGTGCTTTTATTACAACGAATTACAGGCAACTTATCATGATGAAGCTTAATAAGATCATGCTGGCCGGATGGCTAAGTCTGATTGCCGCGGGCCAGGTGTTTGCAGCACCTACTGAAGTGGCTAAAGCCAGTTCGCCGGTTGTTATCGACGGTAAAGCCGATGAAGCGGCCTGGGATAACGCAAAGTGGCACCCTCTTAAGCACCTCATGGTGGGCACGATGCCTATCCCGGCAGACTTTAGTGGCCGGTTTAAAATGCTTTGGGACGAAGACCAGTTGTATCTGCAGGTAGAAATTATCGACGATGTATTGATCGATACTCACCCTAACCCGCTGCTGGCTTATTGGGATGATGACTGTCTTGAAATCTTCATTGATGCCGATGCATCGGGCGGCAATCATCTAAAATCTTACAATGCTTTTGCGTACCACATTGCCCTTGATGGTAACGTTGTGGATATTGGCCCAACAAGCAATGGCGGTCAGGAATTTGTTTTACTCAATGAGCATGCCACCAGTCGCTGGACCCGTGAAGATACGTCACCCTATCAAATAACCTGGGAAGTCAGCTTCAGAGTGTATCCGGACACTTTTCATCATAATAAACCGGTACCGCCGCTGAGCCTGTCAGCAGAGCAGGTGCTGGGTTTTATGCTGGCCTATTGCGACAATGACGGCAGTGAAGAGCGTGAGCATTTTGTGGGTTCCCACGAAGTTGAACCGGTAAATGGCGATCGCAACCTTGGTTATATCGACGCTTCCGTGTTCGGTAAGATCAAGCTGGTTGACTAATCTCCCGGTAATATTAACTAAACCGGCTACAGGCTAACTGCGGCATGCTTTTGTTCGTACATCAGCATGTCGGCAGCGTGGAGTAATAACGACAGGTCATTGTGAGGTGTATCAATAATTTGCGCCCCCACACTGGCCGATAGCGGGACATGCTGCTCATCAATTTTGATGACCAGATCCTCAAGACGCTGAGCTATACGTTGTTTCATCCGTTCGGCAACATTGCGACTGTGGCAATGGCTCATCACCACAAACTCGTCGCCGCCGAGCCGGCCAACAATATCCTGAGCCCGCGACTGACTGTTAAGAATTTTGGCCAGAATGACTAAGGCCTGATCACCGACCCGGTGGCCGTAGGTGTCGTTGATCTGTTTAAAGTCATCTAAATCGATAAACAGCAGTAACAACACGCCACCCTCTTTACTATGGGTTGTCATCATTTTTTGCGCTGACTCTTCCCAGCCCCGGCGATTCAATACCGGGCAGAGCGGGTCGCTTGAAGCTGCAAGATATGCCTGGATCTTATCTGACTGCAGGCGCTTTACACGCTCCGATGCTGCGATAGCCAATAACAGGGCCTCAACGGTAACCGCTACAATTAACGCATAGCGGTGCAGAAACTCGTTAACATCAGGCAAATATACTCTGAATACCATGGCAGACAGCAGCACCAGCAAGGCGATAAGCACCCAACCGGCGCCATGTATTTTACGTAACAAGGCGTAGGCTGTAGCCAGTGTGACAGCAACCATACCTATCAGGGTAACCAACCCCATTAACTGGTTGGCAATAGCGTGTAAAGGGGCGATGGGCAGTGCGGCTATAAAACCCAGTCCCAACACAATAATGCCGCTGTAAATAATTATCTGGTATTCCCATCGCTTGAGGATAAGACGCAGATCAAGCAACAAAGTGATGAACCGCAGAGCAGTGTAAACGGTTGCGCCGGCGAAAATGGCTTTAATCTGGTGGCTGTGCAACCAGTGCACCGCCGGGAACACTATGCGCAGTATTCCTTCCTGTAGCACAAAGAAAAAGCCGGCACTGAGAATATACCCGCTGTACGCGTAAAAGCCGGCGTTGCGCAGGCTACGACCAAGTATTCCCACATAAATACACAGCGCAATACAAAATCCGCCAAAAGCGCTGATGGTTAATATGTGCAGATTGTTATCGTGTTGAAAGGTGCCGAGATCGCGAAGCGACATACTGACTTTGCTGATATGGTCTGATTCGGCAGTCAGGGTAAACTGATATACGCCTTCAGGTAACAGGTAAGCCGCTCTGGCACTGGCCAATGGGGTGATAATAACATCCTGACCAGTATAAACTGACGGCTTTTGCAGTGCGTCTAAAGGGAAGCTCAATACCCTGGCTTCCGCCAGACGGCATTTAAACTGGATGTCATTTAACCCAAGGCTGATATCCAGCGGTTGCTGTAAAGTTTGTGCTTGCGGAGCAATAACCTGACAGTCGGCGTAGCCGGGCGATGAGAATAACATCATCAGCAGCACACTGATAAAAACTAATTTATAACGCCCTATACCCTGCTTCACAGTTCAACAACCTGATACTAAAAGTTCGACTATTCATCCATTTAATGCCATGGGCATTACACTGTTGATTACTTTACGCGCACTCTTGCCCGCTGTGAATGAAAAAAAGGTTATGAGGGTATTTATTCCGATTAATGCCGGGAGGCGCGACTAGTCGCCTCCGACAATTTGTACCTGAGCGAGGTCTGTATCGCCTTTTATTACCTTGTAGATAGCATCCTGGATAAGGGTTCGCATACCATCCTGCATGGCCTGGGCCTTCATCTCGGCAACCGATGCCTCTTTATAAACCAGCGAGCGCAGCGCTGGGGTCATGCCCAGCAATTCATGCACTCCAGTCCGGCCGCGATAGCCGGTATCGCCGCAGTCGTCACAGCCCTTGGCACGGTAGATTTCAAGATTATCAGGCAGGTTGAGTTCATCGATGTACTCTTCGCCGTACTGCCGTCTGATAAAGGCCATATCGGTATCTGACACAGGGTGCTTTTCCTTACAGCTGCTGCATAAGGTTCTGATTAAGCGCTGAGCAAGTATGCCCACACACGCGTCGGAAAAGTTGACCGGGTCGAGGCCTAAATCGAGTAAACGGGTAATAGTTTCCGGGGCGGAGTTGGTATGCAGAGTGGATAAAACCAGGTGACCGGTTAATGAGGCTTCAATACCCGCGTGCGCGGTTTCTTTATCCCGCATCTCACCAATCAGGATAATGTCCGGATCGGCCCGCAAAAATGCCCGGAGTGCATTAGCAAAGGTGAAGCCGATTTTCGGGCTTACCTGTACCTGTTGTAAGCCAGGCTGGGTAATTTCTACCGGATCCTCTGCAGTCCAGATTTTCTTTTCCGGTGTATTCAGGTAGCCGAGGATGGCGTGCAGGGTAGTGGTTTTACCGGAACCAGTAGGTCCTACTACCAATAAGATACCGTGAGGCTTTTTGATCATTTCCTCAAGCCGGGTCATATTACCTGGCGCAACATTCATTTTACCCATGGGCATGGCACCGCCAGATGCCAGGATTCGCATCACCACGCCTTCGCCGGCAACGGTTGGAATGGTAGCAACCCGCACTTCCACTAACTGGCCGCTCATTCTGAAAGCCAGTTTGCCATCCTGAGGTACGCGCTTTTCGGCGATGTTCAGGTTAGACATAATCTTTATCCGCGCAATCACCGCACTATGGTGTGAAGCCGGAACCTGGTTGATATCGCGGCAGACCCCGTCGATCCGCATGCGTACCCTGGTTGGGCCGCTCTTTTCCGGGTCGATATGAATATCCGAGGCATTGAGTCGCTTTGCGTCGTGCAGGATACGGCTTACCAGACGTACCACCGCAGGCGCGTCGTCAGAAAGCTCATCAACGCCTTCCTCAGACTCCTCGGCCGAAGTGCCGATTTCATCAAGGATCTCACTCATTTCACCAGGGGCACCGCTGCCCGCTGAGTCACCGAGGTATTGCAGAATATGGTTAGGAAGGCCTACTGCGATGTCGTAGCTGTCGATACCCAGCGCACTTTCAATTTCCATCAGTAGTGACGCATTATTCGGCTCAGCCATCAGCACAATGGGTTTATCATGTGCGTCGGCAATTACGGCCACGAAATTACGTTTGAGGTAAGAGGTATTAAGCCGACTTTCACTCTGAAACGCGTGGTATTTTTCCGGGTCAAAGCCGATGTATGGCACCTGGTAGTGAATCGACAACGAGGTGCCGAGCTTGCCTTCGTTAATGCGGTATTCCGACATTAACCGTTGTACCATCTGACGGATATCGCTGCTGGTTTCCTGAAGGTCCGTGAGAGCTTTCTCACTGAGCAGGTTTTCATGCAGTAGCAGATCAAAGGGGTTTTGCGTGCCACCAAGCTCAAATCGAAATTTGGTGCCCAGAATATCGTTGAGCTGTTGCGCTAGCTCCATATCACGGTTGGTGAACGGCCCGTTGTTTTTATTGATAATCTGGAAAACTCCCATGATAACGCCGGCGTTCAGAATAGGTACACACAGAATATTACGGGTTCTGAAGTCGCTGCTTTTATCAAACCGGTCGGCAAAGCGCAAACGCGGATGAATGGCGGCAAGTTCTTCCTGATCATAAGGGTCTGAGATAATTAAGGGGCGTTGCGACAAGGCAACATAACCGGCAATCGACAAAGGGCTGATTGGCACCTTGATTTCCATTGTTTCTTTACCGGTTTTAAACCGGGCAACCAAATCCTGGTGCTGGCGACGCCGCTGAAAGATACTCATGCGTTGGGCGTGAAATAAACCGAGTACAAGGGGTTCTAGCTCTTTATAGGCATCTAACAACGTCGGCTTTTTCTCAAGCACTGTGTTGATTTTATCGAACACCAACTGGTTTTCATTTATCTCTGACATATTCTACTACAAATTAGTAAGCTGTTACTCACAGGGCAGGAAACATATCCGACTGTGACGAAGTATAGTATTAATATATATCAACTTATACCCTCTGACCTAATGCAGCAATACTGCAAAAGGTGCAGGTGGTAAAAGTCGGTGTATGTCGGGCTGTTTACTGCCCCTGCTCAGGTGATGATTTTAGTTGTTCTTTCAGCGTCACGTTAAAGTGAAAATCACCGATTTGCATTATACGGTACTGCGGTTGTCTGTAATTTACCTCCAGTGCCTGAAGATACTCGCGCAGAGTCATCGTTTTATTTTTGCCGGCCGGGCCCAAATCTTCTATATCTATCGGATACCAATTACTGTTTCTGCGTATATACAGGGTGGCATCTACCAGGTAGTTAGTTTCCAGCATTAGCAGGTAGTCGGTTTGGTTATCGCCATCAGGGTCGACCGCCAGCAGATAAAGATGTTCAGCCTGGCGCAACAGGTAGTTACTGTTAGTCAGGCTGTCGTAAATGACATCAGCGAGATCTGAGGGCATGTTGCAGTCGTTGAGACATTCGATACTGTTGATTACCATCAGCTTGTCTTGTTCCGGTTCTATCGCACCTTCCTGATAGGCTCGGGAAAGTCTTAGTGCCAGTGTCGGGTGACTGTCGCCATAGGTTTGCTTAAGTTGCTCAATGGCAAGGTAGCCAGGCAAAGCAAGCTGATTGGCAAAATACGGTATGTCTATGTCGTGCAGAGCGGTTTGTCCGGATTTGATGCGGGCTAACTGGTTGTCAGCCGTTAATACTCGTAAGTCTGCAAACGGGCTATTTACCAATACCATCACCAGCATCAGTAGCCAGCCCATCGCGACATTTATGCGACCGAGACCGGCAATCCAGTTATCTCTGTAGCGCACAATACAAGTTACATAGCCAAGGGAAAAAAGTGCCAGGAACATCCATACTATCATCCCCCAGTAACGACTTACTGACCAGCCATACTGCTCCACCCTTAGGGACAGGCCATAAAATACCAGCCCGCTGTATATCGGTAACAAGAGTATGCCGAGATAGATAAACCGGTGTACAAAAGGTGAGTAAGGGTCTTCATCTGCATCACCCTGATATACGCTGTTCAGCGCAAACAGCAGGCAGGCCTGCATCCACAGAATGAGATAACTGCCCGGGCCTTCTTCCCATAGCGGCGACAGCCCGGTGAACGGTAGGGCAAGCAGGAAAATCACCGAGACGAACACCAGCAGTACCAACAGGTATTTAAGTAGAGCCTGCTGCAACTGTTTAATGGTATCGACAATAACGCTGAGCCGGCGGATAAGAATGACGCCCAGTGCCAGAGCAAGATTGAGCGCCGGGTAATAAAACCACTTTTGTTCAAACAGTTCGCCAAAAAAATCGATATTGATTACCGAGAACAGCCCGGCCCACAGCATCAGCACCCCCCAGGTGACCAGCGTAAACGCCAGTGCCAGTCCCAGAGTGAGCAGGTTGCGCCACGAATAGTGAAACAACTGAGGATAAACGAAGGGCTCATCAGCTGTTTTCACTTGCACATACATCAGCGCTTTAAAGGTCAGTAAAGCCAGAGTAAATGTCATGGGGGCGAGCAGGGTGTCCAGGCGTGAAAGCGAAGAAGGGATTGCCTGGCCACCGGTGTAAAAGGCAAGCAGCGCACAAAGCGCGGCAAAGGGGGCGATGTAGGTAACCAGCCTGACCTTATTGCGGTCGTTAACGCCCAACAGATACATGCCCGGCCCGATAATAACCAGAGCATAAGCGGCAAACAGCCACTGCGGCGCCGTGGCCGGCCAGAACTCAAAGTCGATGGACTGATGTAATAGTAATAGAGCGAGCCCCTGTAGCAGGGCAATAAGTAGCATCAGCCGGGTAGGATAACGCAGTTCTTCCATAAATATCGTCGCCTGATTGTTTTACTTACTAAACTACAGTAGTTTTATGAATTGGTGAAAATTAAATAAAGAGAAGAACTTATGCCCGGTACTGAGCGTTCATTAACGTTGCGCTTTCTGGCAGAGCCTGCGGATGTCAACTTCGGTGGTAAAGTGCACGGCGGTGCGGTAATGAAGTGGATCGACTTAAGTGCTTACGGGTGTGCCGCCGGCTGGAGCGGAAAATACTGTATTACGGCTTATGTGGGCGGTATGCATTTTGTTAAGCCAATTCTGGTAGGCAATATCGTGGAAGTGGAAGCCAAGGTGATTTATACCGGCAAAAGCTCAATGCATATTCGTATTCTGGTGCGTGCCGGCGATCCGAAAAGCAGCGAACGGGAACTCTGTACTCATTGTATCGCTGTGATGGTAGCCATGGATGAGAACGGGAAGCCTTCATCCGTACCCGACTGGGTACCCCAAACCGAGCAGGACAAGCGTCAGCGTGACTCGGCATTAAAACTGATGGCAATGCGCGATCAGATCCGCGAAGAGATGACGACCTACGTGGATAACTGAGCCGATTTATTAAGTTTGTATACAGTCATTACACCGATAAGGGCCCCCATCACAATTGCTGAAATAACAATTAAATCAAAAGTCTGTGCTGTATATAATTGCTGTACAGCGTAAATAAGTGAACCAAGACAAATAAAGGCTGAAAACTTAACCCGTTTCACGTTGTCCCCGCGCAGAAGAAGAGGGATAAGTGATACTCCCAGCGTATAAAAGAAGCCTGGTCCGGCAGTATAAAAAATTGATAAGGCCGGTAACGTTGAGGTGTTTAAATGTTCAGGATGTTGTAACTGAGTGACTACAGCCAAAGAAATGCACACTACAATCGCTAGTATTATATACATACGGATAGCCATAACGTCTCCTTGTAGACAAAATTGATACGCCAGACAGATCTGGCGCAGGGAACATTTAGTTGTACATATTTGAGCGGGCATCATCATTCATTTGCCCGCCGGTCGATTCAACACCACTTTCCAGCGCGCCTGAATCAATGACTTCCTCCACAATCATTTGACCTACCACGCCAAGCAAAGTCCAACCAAGTGATCTTAAACCACCTTGCACTGCGTCTAAGTCTGTTTCATTGAGTATTTGCATAATAATCTTCCTTAAAAAATAAAATAGGTAACTTGCGTTTATGTCGCCAGAGAGTGTGTTCAAATTAACTGTAATAGCTTGTTAGCGACGATGTAACTGACCTAAAGCACAGAAACACAGATTTCTAAGCGTATGAAAGCGCTTCACTGCCAGATATCACGCTTATTTTTTAAATGTCGGTAGTTTAATGCTTGCACGTCTGGAGCAAATCTGTATAATTCGCGCCCACTTGCCCCGTACATATGTACCCAGGGCATGGTTTCGGCCGCAGCCACACTGCTTTTAGGGTGGTCGCCAAAGCAACGTCTTATTGATGTAGCGGGAGTGTTAGAAACAAAGAACAAGATTCCAATTGGGAATCACTGGTTTATACGCACATCTTTTCGTCCCAAGAATAAAAGGGAGTGAGAAGATGATTTTTTTGTTCTTTCGATTGGAGCTTAATCGATGCCAAATCAAAGAATTCGTATTCGTTTAAAAGCGTTTGATCACAAGTTGATCGATCAGTCTACGGCTGAAATCGTTGAAACGGCGAAACGTACTGGTGCTCAGGTCAGCGGTCCAATTCCACTGCCTACTCGCAAAGAACGCTATACAGTTCTGATTTCTCCGCACGTTAATAAAGACGCGCGTGATCAATATGAAATCCGTACTCATAAGCGTTTGGTAGACATCATTGAACCAACTGACAAGACCGTTGACGCGCTGATGCGTCTGGACTTGGCTGCTGGTGTTGATGTTCAAATCAGCCTGGGCTAACAAGAGAGGGTAATAACAATGGCGATTGGTCTAGTCGGTCGTAAAGTGGGTATGACTCGCATCTTCACTGAAGATGGTACGTCGATCCCTGTGACTGTTATTGAAGCGACCCCTAACCGTGTTACTCAGTTACGCACTGATGAAACTGACGGTTATCGCGCACTGCAAGTTACTGCAGGTACCAAAAAAGCGAACCGCGTAAACAAAGCTTCAGCAGGTCACTTTGCTAAAGCTGGTGTTGAAGCTGGCCGTGGTCTTTGGGAATTCCGCCTGGAAGATAACGAAGGTGCCGACATCGAAGTAGGCAGTGAAATCACTGTTGAAATCTTCAACGACACCAAGAAAATTGACGTAACTGGTACGTCAAAAGGTAAAGGTTTCGCAGGCGCTATCAAGCGTTGGAACTTTTCTGCTCAACGCGCTACTCACGGTAACTCATTGTCTCACCGTGCACCTGGTTCAATTGGTCAAAACCAATCACCAGGTAAAGTATTCAAAGGTAAGAAAATGGCTGGCCAGCTTGGTAACAAGCAAGTCACCACTCAGTCTTTGGAAGTTGTACGCATTGACGTAGAAAACAGCCTGATCCTGGTTAAAGGTGCCGTACCTGGCGCAACTGGCGGCGACGTTGTCGTAAAGCCAGCTGTTAAAGCGTAACGTCTGGGAGTTGAACTGATGGAATTAACATTGAAAGATGCGCAAAGCGCTCTTGAAGTATCCGAAGCGACCTTTGGACGTGAATTCAACGAAGCCCTGGTTCACCAGGTCGTTGTAGCTTACGGCAATGGTGCTCGTCAGGGTACTAAAGCACAAAAGACACGTTCTGAAGTACGTGGTGGTGGTAAGAAGCCATGGCGTCAAAAAGGTACTGGTCGTGCTCGTGCAGGTACAATCCGCAGCCCAATCTGGGTTGGTGGTGGCCGTGCATTTGCTGCCAAGCCTCGTGACTTTGATCAAAAAGTTAACAAGAAAATGTATCGCGGTGCGATTAAGAGCATCCTGTCTGAACTGGTTCGCCAAGACCGTTTGGTAGTGGTTGAGAAGTTCGGTGTTGACACACCTAAGACTAAAGCTCTGGTTGCTAAGCTGAACGAACTGGAATTAAACGATGTATTAATCGTTACTCCGGAAGTTGAAGAGAACCTGTTCCTTGCTGCACGCAACCTGTACAAGGTTGATGTACGTGACGTAGCTGGTATCGACCCGGTCAGCCTGATTGCATTTGAAAAAGTACTTATCACTGCTGATGCAGTGAAACAACTTGAGGAGGCGTTAGCATGAAAGAAGAACGTCTACTAAAAGTGCTTAAAGCACCACACGTTTCAGAAAAGTCTACTATGGCTGCTGAAGCGGGTAACACAGTTGTATTTAAAGTAGCTAAAGACGCGAACAAAGCTGAAATCAAAGCAGCAGTTGAGAAACTGTTCGAGGTTGAAGTTGACTCGGTTCGTACTGTTAACGTTAAGGGTAAAACCAAGCGTCACGGTATGTCTTTCGGTAAACGCAGCGACTGGAAAAAAGCGTATGTAGCGCTTAAAGAAGGTCAGGACATCGACTTCGTCGGTGGTGCTGAGTAAGAAGGGGATTAGAAATGCCATTAATGAAAGCTAAGCCAACTTCTGCCGGTCGTCGTCACGTAATCAAGGTTGTTAATCCTGACCTGCACAAAGGCGCGCCACACGCACCTTTGCTGGAAAAGAATGACAAAACTGGCGGCCGTAACAACAATGGTCGTATTACTACACGTCACATCGGTGGTGGTCACAAGCATCACTACCGCGTAGTTGACTTTAAACGTAATAAAGACGGCATCCCAGCGAAAGTTGAGCGTTTAGAATATGATCCTAACCGTTCTGCAAACATTGCTTTAGTACTGTATGCAGATGGTGAGCGTAAGTACATCCTGGCACCTAAAGGTATCCAGGCTGGTGACGCAATCCAATCTGGCACCAACGCGCCTATCAAAGCGGGTAACGCTATGCCTATGCGCAACATGCCAGTTGGTACCATTGTACACGCGATTGAAATGAAGCCTGGCAAAGGTGCACAGATTGCACGTTCTGCTGGTGCTAACGCACAGATCCTGGCTCGCGACGGTAACTACGTTACTTTACGTCTGCGTTCAGGCGAAATGCGCAAAGTATTATCTGATTGCCGCGCCACCATTGGTGAAGTTGGTAATGCAGAGCACATGCTTCGTTCATTAGGTAAAGCTGGCGCAAGCCGCTGGCGTGGTGTTCGTCCAACCGTTCGTGGTGTTGTAATGAACCCGGTTGACCACCCACACGGTGGTGGTGAAGGTCGTACTTCTGGCGGTCGTCACCCAGTAACTCCTTGGGGTGTTCCTACTAAAGGTAAGAAAACCCGAAGCAACAAGCGTACCGATAAGCTTATCGTACGTCGTCGTAATAAATAATAGCGAGGATTCACCATGCCACGTTCTCTCAAGAAAGGTCCATTTATCGACCTTCACTTGCTGAAGAAGGTAGAGGCTGCAGTGGAAAAGAACGAACGTAAACCAATTAAAACCTGGTCACGTCGTTCTATCATCATCCCAGATATGATTGGGTTGACCATTGCAGTCCATAACGGCCGCCAACATGTACCTGTCATCGTAAGTGACGAAATGGTCGGCCACAAGTTGGGCGAATTTGCGCCAACGCGTACTTACCGCGGCCATGTCGCGGATAAGAAAGCTAAACGTTAAGGGGTAGGAAGATGGAAGCATTAGCTAAACACCGTTTTGCCCGCACGTCGGCTCAAAAAGCACGCTTGGTTGCGGATCAAGTTCGCGGTATGCACGTAGAAAAAGCACTTGAGCTTTTAACGTACAGCCCTAAGAAAAGCGCTACGCTGATCAAGAAAGTTCTGGAATCAGCAATCGCTAACGCAGAGCATAACGAAGGTGCAGACATTGATGAACTGCGCGTCGCTAAGATCTTCGTTGACGAAGGCCCAACTATGAAACGTATCAAGCCACGTGCTAAAGGCCGTGCGGATCGTATCTTTAAGCGTAGCAGTCACATCACTGTGGTTGTAGCGGATAACTAGGAGTAGATAATGGGACAGAAGGTACATCCTACAGGTATACGCCTGGGTATCAGTAAACCATGGACTTCTACCTGGTACGCTAATACCGCAGATTATGCAGATAACCTGTACAATGACCATCAGGTACGTCAGTACCTGACAAAACAACTGAAAAACGCTTCACTGTCTAAAATCGTGATCGAGCGTCCTGCTAAGAGCATCCGTGTGACTATTCACACTGCTCGTCCAGGCGTAGTTATCGGTAAGAAAGGTGAAGACGTTGAAAAGCTGCGTAACTATGTGTCTAAGCTGGCCGGTGTGCCTGCTCAGATCAACATTGCTGAAGTACGCAAGCCAGAGCTGGATGGTCAGTTAGTTGCTGACAGCATTTCTAGCCAGCTGGAACGCCGTGTAATGTTCCGTCGCGCTATGAAGCGTGCGGTTCAAAACGCAATGCGCCTTGGCGCAAAAGGTATCAAAGTAGAAGTTAGCGGTCGTTTAGGCGGTGCAGAGATTGCACGTTCTGAATGGTACCGTGAAGGTCGTGTTCCTCTGCACACTTTCCGTGCGGATATCGATTACGCGACTTCTGAAGCGTCTACTACTTACGGTATCATCGGCGTTAAAGTATGGATCTTCAAAGGTGAAGTTCTAGGTGGTTTACCTACAACTCAAGAGCCGGCAGCGCCAGCTCAACCTAAGAAGAAAGGCCGCAACGCTAAGCGAGAGGGCTAATCATGTTACAACCAAAACGCATGAAATTCCGTAAAATGCACAAAGGCCGCAACCGCGGTACAGCTGCGGGAGCTACTGTTGCCTTTGGTACTTACGGTCTTAAAGCGGTTGGTCGTGGTCGAATGACTGCGCGCCAAATTGAGGCTGCACGTCGTGCCATGACTCGTCACGTTAAGCGTCAAGGTAAAATCTGGATTCGGGTTTTCCCTGACAAGCCAATTACTGAGAAGCCTCTTGAGGTTCGTCAAGGTAAAGGTAAGGGTAACGTTGAGTACTGGGTATGCCAAATTCAACCTGGTCGTGTTCTTTATGAGATGGAAGGTGTTCCTGAAGCTCTGGCACGCGAAGCGTTTACTTTGGCTGCGGCAAAACTGCCATTTAAAACAACCTTTGTAACTCGGACGGTGATGTAATGAAAGCAGCTGAACTGAAAGAAAAAAGCGTAGAAGAGCTGAATGCAGAGTTATTAAACCTGCTACGCGAGCAGTTCAACTTACGCATGCAGCATTCAACTGGCCAGCTTGAAAAAACCGACCAGTTGAAGAAAGTGCGTCGCAGCATCGCGCGTGTTAAAACCATTCTGACTCAAAAGGCTGATGCGTAATGACTGAGCAAAAAATTCGTACAGTACAAGGTCGTGTGGTTAGCAACAAAATGGATAAAACCATTACTGTTGCGGTAGAACGTTTTGTTAAACACCCTATCTACGGGAAGTTCATCAAGCGTACTACTAAACTGCACGCTCATGACGAAAGCAACGTGTGCAACGAAGGCGATACAGTTACTGTTCGCGAGTGTGCACCAATCTCTAAGAACAAATCTTGGATGTTGGTTGACGTTGTTGAGAAAGCTGGCGTTTAATCGCTACTTTCTAAGCGTTTAAAAAAAGCCGCTCATTAGAGCGGCTTTTTTATTGCCTGTAACACTAGCAGAGTTATAAATTGGGGTGTTTAAGCTGGAATAATAGCTAAAGCCTTGCTAAGTTAGCTATAACTATCTTAAGTCGCTGATAAAAAAGATTTTACCGCGGCCCTTTTTATGGTTAAGTTTATATTCAGGCTGTGTTAAATAAAACTTTACGTCTGATATCTGCGTTTTAAAGTCGATCTGCCATTCAAAGTGACACAGCAGCCATTTTCGTAAAACCAGTTATGAGGTTGATTTTGAGAATGGTTTCTATCCTCATGAATATTATGATTTTATTCTTTTAGAATTGCGTTTTTTTCAACTGTGTCAAAAATAAACAGCCACACAGTTTTCTATCTGTCCTTTGCAAACATAGATAGTTAGCTATGTAAAGGCAAAATGCTTGTCTACCAGGTATAGTTTAAAGCTATAACCGCGTTACACTTTGAATATTAGTAAGAGCGTGCTGTGATACGACTCAGACGCAGGAAAACGGTATTTGGTTCTAATGCTTATCGTGTCGTTTAAGCCAGCTGGTTAATATTGCCTGGGTAATTAACGGTCGGTCACTGTAAAAACCGTGCGCACCGCCTGGCACTACTGCAAGCTCAGCCCCCGGGGTTAAGGCGAGGTAATCCTGAACCGTATCGATGCGGGCTGAGTCGTACTGGCCAATCATAAACAGGGTTTTCGCCGGGTTGATACGGCCGAGTAAGTGAGTGGCGTCGTAATGCTTTAGTACCCCGGTGGAAGAAAATTCACTGGGCCCCCACATGGCGTTGTAAATCACCGGATTAAATCCATTGCCGCCGACGTTCTGGTAATACTCCTGTTTAGCACTGGATGCGGTTCCGGGACTATAGTAAGCAGAATAAAGCTTGGTGTAAGCAGCACTGCATTTGACTTCGCCCGGCGGCTCAGATGACTCGCATTCACGCAGTGTTTGTTGTACTGCCTCGGGAGCAGCCTTAACCAGTAAGTTAGCATCCATGATCCAGTGAGGTGTTGAGATAAACGTGCCGCCAAGCACAGTGGATACCACATTGCTGGGGTACTTTGCGGTATATTCCAGCGCCAGTGCCGACCCCCAACTGTGACCAACTACATGCCAGCGCGGGATATTCAGGTGCTGACGAATAGTCTCAATAGATTCTACAAACCTTTCTACGCGCCAGTTGTCCGGATTATTGGTTTGCTCAGACTTACCGCTGTCGAGTTGGTCGTACATGATTACCATGCGGTCATCTGCGAGGCCTGTCATACCTGCAAAGCCATTGTGTGTACCGCCCGGCCCGCCATGGATAAAGATAACCGGTATCGCTGCCTTATGAGCTAAGCCATTAAGCCTGACATATACCTTACCGCCTTCAACGGGCACCATTAATTCCTTTTCTGCCGCAGCATAGGGCGGTGTTTCAGCAAAAACCTGAGGAACAAAAAGCAATACCAGAGTCAGTAGCAGCGGTGATAACAGTAAACGGCAGGATTTCATTACAACGGAACCTTTAATTTGAGTGGTCCCGGCCAGTATAAAAGGGTTTGAGTTTATGCTCCAGCCGGCCTATCCCTTAATGTGTTGATACAGACTTAAATAGCCTTTTGCCATGGCTTCGGTCGAAAAGTGAGTACTTACATGATTTAATAGAGCTTCACTAAGGGCATGCCTCAAGTCGTCATTGTCCAGGGCAGAGCAGATTGCAGTGGCCAACTTATCTGAATCGCCAGCCGGTGTCAGCCAGCCGGTTTTCTCATGCTTAATAATTTCCGGAATGCCGCCGGACGGGCTGGCGATCACCGGCACTTTACAGGCACCAGCTTGCAACAAAATAACGCCGAGGCCTTCGGCATGTGCCGGATGTACCAGCAAATCAATATTGGGCAGTATTCTGGACACCTGTTCGGTAAAGCCACACAAGCGGACATTATCGCTTATTCCTGCCTGGTCTATATGAAGCTGATAATCATCAGCCAGACTTCCTTTGCCAAACAGCAAGCAGAGGGTGTTCGGCTGCTTTGCAACAACCTGCTTCATTGCCGCAATGATGTCGTGCTGCCCTTTACGCTCGATAAGCTGGGCGAAGTTTGCTAATACGCGGTAACCCTCTGGTATGGCAAACTCACGGCGAAACCAGTCAGGGTCTGCAGCATAGTGAAATTCCGACAAGTCCACCGACGAATGGATAACCTGCTGAAATACCGATGCCGGGCAACGCTGTGAAACCACATTCTGTACGCCTTCAGAGATACTGATTACGGCCTTATACCGGGCATATTTCAGGCAGCTCATGGCAGACTCCGGGTTATCAACCCGCCGCGTACAAATGGCTGGTATACCAGTGTATCTGGCGATTATTGCGCCCCACAGATCGGCACCACGACGACTGTGTACATGCAGAATGTCAGGTTGTAATGCCCTGACTAATCCGGCCAGACGCCACAAAATACTGATGTCCGGTTCACCCGCATAGGGCAGGGCGTGTGTTTCGCAGTCACTCAGACGTAAAGCGGCAATGTCACTGCCTTCAGCACACACCAGATGTTGTTCAACCGCATTGCTTTGTACAGCAATGGCTTTAATGAGGTATTCCACCTGTTTGGCACCGCCATACAAGTGCCTGCCCAGCTCCAGATGCATTACACGCATGGATATTGCAATCCTTGCAACGTGCTGAACACCTGCTCGGAGGTTATTGCCTGCATACAGTCAAAGCGGCCGTCACAGACAGGGCGACGCTTACAGGGGGCACAACTTAAATCTGCATATAAAATACGGGCATGAGGGTTCTGGGTTTGGGTATACGGCCTGGTTGAACCAAAGATAGCTACTGTGGGCCGTTGATAAACCATGCCCATGTGCGTCAGGCCGGTATCAACGCCGATGAGCGCCGCGCATTGCTCAATCACGGCAGCACTCTGGGTCAGGCTCAACGAACCAGCCAGGCTCAGGCAGTGTGAATTGGCGCTGGCAAGATGCTCTGCGTTGTTTTTGTCGGCCGGCCCGCCAAGGATTATCACCTGATATCCATCCTTCCCCAGCATAGCAATGAGCTGATGCCAGTAGGGGAGTAGCCAATGCTTTTGAGGTCGGGTTGTAAAAGGGGCGATTACGATAAAGTTGCCGTGAAAACCCTCTTCTTTAAGCCGGTCATGCACAGTTATCCGATCCTGTTCGTTCACCTGGAGGGTAAGTTGATAGGGTGCGTTACTAAACTTACCGGCCAGAAACTTGTACTCGCTGCTAATGTCATCTGACAGGGGCTTATCGAAAGACTGAGTTAAAAACCACTGGCTGTGTTCCTTACTGTTGAACCCCACCCGTTTACGCGCACCAGTAAACCAGGCTAACAGCGCACTTTTAAGTAATCCCTGAGCGTCAACAACCAAATCGAACTGTAAAGCTCTTAAGGTGCGACGAAACCGTAGTAGTGCATTGAACAGGGCAAGATATCGCCGTGATTTCGCCAGTGCCTGCCATTCCTGTTTGGGCCAGGTAATAACGTTATCTACATCCGGGTGGCCCGCTACCAGGGCGGCATAGGGACTTTCAATCAGCCAGGATATAGTCACATCGTTGTCAAAATGCTGTTTTAAGCTGGACGGCAGACCTGAGGCCATTACAATATCGCCCATCGCACTTAACCTGATGATGAGTACTGCGGGTTTGGTGGCACTTGATGACATGCAATAAAAGTAAACGTGAAAACCTGTGTGTCAGTGAAACAAAACTTCACGACATTTTGATGACGGCCAGCATAACGGTGTACAAGGCAACATGAGCAAGCAACGCGCAACATATTCTCCTAAGTGGTATCAGGACGCCTTTCGTTGGTTTTATTCCTTAATACTGGCACTGCTCATTCCGTTTGCTTTTTTCACTCTCGTTAAACGCGGTATGACCCGGCAGAAAGACTATAGCCGCCGCCGTTTTGAGCGGTTTGGCTACGTAGCTCACGCACCAAAGGCGAATGGCTATCTGTTTCATTGTGTGTCAGTGGGTGAGGTGGTCGCGGCGTCGGTACTGATTAAACGCATTATGCAGGAGCAACCAGAGCGACAGATAACTGTTACCACTACTACGCCTACCGGTTCGGCCCGGGTCCGCGCAATTTTTGGTGATAAGGTGCATCACTTTTACCTGCCCTATGACTTACACATGGCTATGGCGGGGATGTTGAGACGGATTAAACCCAGCGTGGTATTCATCACTGAGGTAGAACTCTGGCCTAACCTGATCCATGCCTGCTGGAAACGTGACATTCCGGTAATGGTGGTCAATGCCAGAATGACCGACCGGTCAGCAAGACGTTATGCGAAGTTCCCCATCCTGTTCGAGCCAATGCTTCACAAGCTGGCGCATGTATGCGCACAGGGCGACAGGGATTATGCGAACTATCGGTTTTTAGGCATGCCGGAAAGTAAGCTCACGCTAACCAATAATATTAAATTCGACCAGGCCTCTGCCCTGGATGCCTCGGTAAGCGGCTTTTTAGGACTGGAGCACAGTAGCCGGAAAGTTCTTGTGGGAGGAAGTACCCATGATCCTGAGGAAACGGTATTGCTGCAAACCTACCAGGCAGTCAAAAAACACTGTCCGCAACTCCTGCTGGTGCTGGTCCCCCGCCATCCTGAGCGGTTTGAAACGGTAGCCCGATTGATCCACAAATCCGGCTTAGCCATGACCCAAAGTGCGTCAGCCAACAGTGTATCCGATGATTGCGACGTGTTACTGGTAAATGAAATGGGTAAGCTTAATGCAGTGTACGCCGTGGCCGATTTTGCCTTTGTCGGCGGTAGCATTGCAGACCGGGGCGGTCATAATGCGCTTGAGCCAGCAGCCAGAAAACTGCCGGTTATGATGGGGCCAAATACCTACAACAACCCGGTGATCTGCGCCAAATTAGCAGAGTCCGGTGCACTGTTTATTGTTGAAGATGCCGCTGCCATGACCGAACTTACCCTTTCCTGGTGCAAAAATGCAGATGCCGCAGCGCTGGCAGGCCTTGCCGGTTACACCGTGCTGGAGCAAAATAGTGGTGCGCTGGATAAAACAATGAAAGTTGTTGAGTTATATAACAACTGATAGGCTAAGTTCTGTAGTGATTTCTCCTCAGGGCTTTGATTATGCAAGGAAAGCGTGTCTTCCCCAGCCTGTCACCGGTGACCAGGTTTAACACGCAATATATGCCGCATCGGGCAGTTAATTCAGTCGGCCATCCTGGCATCCGAACCATGCCAGGTCCCTCCTCGGATAATGGCTAACTGAATAAAGGAATATGGGGCAAGGCGACGGCCTGCCCCATTATTCTGAAACATCTTGTCACTACATTTTCTCTTAACGCCATAAACCGCTTATGGTATGCCTGGTTGTAAAACGCCTTTACTTACCGGCATGAATTGCAGACCATGCCTGATAACCATCACAAATAAAAAGGAAAATCAGATCATGGTTATTTTCAGGCTGCTAACGATTCTGCTCGCCATTGCGCTGAGTATCTGGTCTTCGTATAGTCAGGCAAGCACTCCGGCACTTACTCTTGAAGAAGCTAATCGTCTGGCTTCTCTACCACTCAAATGTACCCAGGTGGAGTATCCCAATAAACTCAATCAGGTGCTGGATGGTGACGAATATCTGAAATCACCCAAAGCACTGCACCCGGCCTTTTATGGTTGTTTTGACTGGCACTCTAGCGTGCATGGTCATTGGATGATGGTCAATCTGCTGCGTAATTTTCCGGATCTTGCTGAAAGAGAAGCCATTAAAGCAATCCTGAAAACCAATCTGACGGCAGAGAACATTGCAGTAGAAGTGGCTTTTTTTGCGACGCCCGGTAATAAAAACTACGAACGCACTTACGGCTGGGCGTGGTTACTAACGCTGGCAGCCGAACTGCACAACTGGCATGATCCGCTGGCCAGAAAGCTGGAGCAAAACCTTAAGCCATTAACTGAGCTGATGGTTAGTAAGTATGAAACCTTTTTACCGAAACTTATCTATCCTATTCGCACCGGTGAACACCCCAACACCGCATTCGGGCTTTCAATGGCGTATGACTTTGCCGTGGCAACAGATAACGATGCGCTGGCACAACTCATCAGAGCGCGTGCCTTGCACTGGTACCTTAGTGATAAGCAGTGTCCCCTTGCCTGGGAGCCTAACGGATTCGATTTTCTGTCGCCCTGTTTTGAAGAGTTAAACCTAATGCGCAAGGTACTACCCGGGGAGCAGTTCAAAAGCTGGGCTGGTGATTTTATACCAGAACTGATTAATCAGACATTTACTCTGGAGCCTGCCCGTGTGAGCGATCGCACTGATGGAAAACTGGTTCATCTGGACGGGCTCAATTTCAGCCGGGCCTGGTCGTTGTATGGGGTTGCCAAAGCGTTTCCTGCGGAATACGGTCATCTGCAAGCTATTGGCGATGCGCACGTTAATGCGGCATTACCGACTATTGTAGATAACCACTATGAAGGAACGCACTGGCTAGGTAGCTTTGCCATGTATGCACTGCTTAGTCGCCAGGGGCTCTGACGGCATGCACCGGCTGGGAGCGAGCCCCAGTCACAGGGTTGATGCCAGCGCTATTCCTCAAGCTCAAAGAAAAATGACAGAGTAGCCCTTCGATGGAAGTGCAAAGAAACACCACTAATGATGATTTTTGTCAAAAAATCGGCGAACGGGCAGCCCCCCGAGATTGTATACCGGCCCTATTATTTCTTTGCTAACCATCGAAAAGGAGCTTCTTGCCTACCAGATTAACCAATTTGGTGCGATGAAGCATATTGTGCTTTATTGTGGTGCTTTGTAAGGCATACTTTTGGTGAAATTGGCTGGATATATTTATAAAGTTCCAATATTTCAGTTATTTATAAATTATACTAAAGTTGGCCTGTTGATTGCTATAACCAAGCGACGCTGTAATTAGGCAAAACAAAAATTCAAAAGGTTGCACCTAACGCACCATCTAATTGCTCGTTGTTTCCAGGGAGAGGCACCCTGTCCACAGACAGGGTGCTATTCTGTTAGTCTTTTGCCGGCTTCACGACTTTTTCTGAATCCAGCACCTCAGCTTCCACCAAACTGACCAGCTTACTGCCAGCGCGCGGAATGGTTTCATCTGAACTAAGCAAAACATGCATGCGGTTATTTTCGTTGATGTACATCAGTGGGGTAGCAGCATCACCGTACTTTTCCATATAGTCCTTAAAAGTGAACTCAGGTGTAAGCGCCGTGGTTTTTATTTGCGCACCACGACTAACCGCACTGGCCAGGTACCCGTAGGTAATGCCTTCAGCAAATAACGACAGTTTTTTAGCATAATCCCTGGAAACCTGATGGCTAGGCCGGGTTGCGAGTTCATTGTTGGTCAGGCCCCAGACCTTATCCTTACCCAACGTGTACTCAAAATGATAACCAATCATAGGATTTAGCTGTTTATAGGGCGATAACAGCAGTACCGTACCTATGGTGTTTAAATCCAGATGGATGGCGGCATGCTCAGACGTAGGATTACCAAAATACACTGGGATATCCTGCATTCTGGCCGCGCGGATAGCATCCCAGTTGGTATCGGCTACCCGTACCGGCACCTTATGTTTAATCAGCTCTTTGGCCAGCATGCGACTGAATTCGCTGGCACCAAACAGCAGAAAGCCATTGGGTACCGGAGCGCGCACCTTAAGCAGTGCCGCTACGGGCTTAGCCGTAAGGCCCTGTAACACCACGGTGGCAATGATCACCAGGAAAACCAGTGGCACGATGATTTCTACCTGGGCATAGCCGAGTTGTTCCAGTTTAAGTGAAAACAAAGCTGACACAGCCGCGGCAACGATACCTCGTGGAGCCAGCCAGCTCAGCAAAGCCAGTTCGCGCAGGTTAAGTCCGGTACCGATGGATGAGACAAACACTGCCAGCGGACGGGCAATGAAAATGATCGAGAATAAAACGACCGCTGCTGCCCACCCTACATCAGCCACGGCGCCTAAATCGAGACGGGTAGCGAGTAATATAAACAGCCCGGAAATAAGCAATACACTGAGTGTTTCCTTGAACTCAAGGATGTCCTCAACGTCCACATCCCGCATGTTCGCCATCATGACGCCTATCACGGTAACAGTTAGTAGCCCGGACTCGTGAGCAAAATAATTGGAACCGGCAAAGGCTGCCAGGATGATGGTTAGGACCGCTGTATTGCGTAAGTAGTGGGGAACCAGATTGTGGCGCAGAGTGATCCCCAGGAAGTAGCCCACTGCCATACCCAGGCCGAGCCCGATACCGATCGTTTTACCAAAAGCGACCAGGGTGTGAGACACGGCGCTCTGCGACGAAATGATATATTCGTAAACTAACACCGCCAGTAATGCTCCGATGGGATCAATAATAATCCCTTCCCAGCGCAGTATATTGCCAAGGTTTGTCTGGGGGCGTACGGTTCGAAGCATAGGCACAATAACGGTGGGCCCGGTTACGGTGACGATGGCTCCGAATAAAAACGATAGCTGCCAGCTAATGTCCAGCGCATAGTGGGCCACAGTGGCGGCGATGATCCAGGTGACCAGAACCCCGATGCTACAGAGGTTTCTGACCATGTTACCGTGCCCGGCAATGTCACTGTATTTAAGGGTCAACGCCCCTTCAAACAGAATAATGGCGACCGATAGCGATACTACCGGAAAGAGTAAATCACCAAACAGGGCGTCTGCATCTAATACATTAAAAACCGGACCAACCAGAATACCCACGACTAACAGAGGCAAAATGGCCGGTAAACGGATCTTGTAAGCTAAATACTGACAACTGATTGAAAGCAGGCCGACGGCGACCAGAGCAATAGTTGGATCTGACACTCAAAGAGTCCTTATTATTGTTTGGCTGTTACCTTAAACAACAGCAATTAGATTCCTACCAGATGTTATACACCAGAATTGTATCATGTGTTCACTTTCCGCTCTGGAAACGGTTTCAGTGAAACAGGTATAATTATGTCGAAGTTTTTTACAAACATGATGACAATGTTGACTTCGACTTTTATAAATCAATGATCTTGAGCCACTTTTTTTAATGGAATGATTATTGCATTTTTTCTTTTATAACAACGCATTACCGTAGTAAAAAATGAAAAGACAGAACAGAAAAACGTGGTCAGCCCTGATAGCCGCCGTTATGCTCAGGTTTGGTTTATTCACTGTTACGGCCCCTGCTAATGCGGCCCTTATTAAAACCGATATTGTTATGCTGGTGGATGAAAGTGGTTCAATGAGCACTATCCACAATAACCTTCGTGACAGCATAGGTACCTTTGCCAGTATTTTGCAAAACGGTGGGCTTGACGCTCAGTTTGCACTAATAGGATACGGCTTTGCAGGTGACAGCATCCGTCTCCTGTCTGATTTCGTTGATGCGGCAGGTTTTGCCAGTGCAATGGCGGGGATCACGCCTGTAGGCGCCGATGAACCTGCTTATGATGCCACGGCTTACGCGCTGGAAGCGCTGCCTTCAGAACAGCCAGGGCTCAGTTACCGCGACGATGCGGTGAAAAACCTGATTTTGTTTGCCGACGAAGCCAGCAACAGCGACAACTATTTCGATGCCGACTCACTGGATGGCGTGCTAAAAGACAACTCTGCGTTGTTTAATGTGGTATTGGGCGGTGAGTTCGGCGAGCTGATTGACTTAGCTCTGAATAATGGCGGTAACAGCTTCGATTTAAACGAGCTTAATACCCCCGTGCAGAGTGAAATCGATGATTTTGTTACTAATTTCGCCGAAGTAAAATTACAGGAAACCGTAGACTTTTGTGCGGAAAACCCGGATCATCCCGCTTGTACAGACAGTGAACCGGTTCCGGCGCCAGCCGGCATAGCATTGCTTTCTCTGGGTCTGTTGCTCCTGACTCGTAAAAAGCTCGGCTAAGCCTCATAGGGCAATCTGATGTTCCCGGCAAGCAAAATCGCTGTTTGCCGGGCGAATACAAATCGCCAGTCTTATTAACGGCAACAAATGGAACGTTTCACCGCGTTAATTGAGTTATGAAAAATTCTTCTTTTATGGCAGGTGCTGGTAAGGCACTTGCAATGAGCCTGTTATTGCTCCCTGCCGCTTGCAGCAGTACGGATTCTGGCAACGACAGCGGTATCGAAGTGCTCGAAGACATTGTTTTAGACGAACAGTTAGTGGAAACCTCGGGCTTATATTGTGATGCCAACCATATTTACACTATCAATGATTCGGGCAACAGCCCCGACTTATTTACTCTGGATACTTCCGGCACGATTGTAAAAAGTGAGAAATTGCCGCGCAAGAATACTGACTGGGAGTCGGTAACGGCAGACAGCGAGTTTTACTACATTGGTGATTTTGGTAACAATGCCGGTAAACGCAGTAATCTGGCAGTGTTAAAGGTCAGCAGGGCCGATACGGGCGATACCACGCCTTTGCCGGTGAACTATGAAAACTACGATATCGCCAAAAACGAGTACTACGCGCACGATTATGATGCTGAGGCGATGGTCTCCCGGGGCGACCATCTGGTGCTGTTTTCCAAGAGCTGGCTAACTCGTGTGGTAAAAGTGTATTTGCTCGACAAAGGCCAGGTAACCCCGCTTTTATCGCCGGTAGCTGAGGTTTCAGGGATCCCCGGAGTGGTGACTGGCGCTGATTTTGACGCACAAAATAACCGCTATGTAATTGTTGGGTATACCAGTAATGCTCTGGGTATGTTCAAGCCGTTTATTGCCACCCTGTCAGCTGAGTTTGACCTAATCAGTACCTATAAGCTTGACGGCTACGGGCAGGTAGAAGGCCTCTGTGTTCGCGAAAATAATACAATCTGGCTGACTCAGGAAAGCTCACCACTCAGTGTTGCAAAGCTTATTAAGGTGAAGTTGCCCGAGTAACCGGGGCAGAAACAAAAAGGCCAGCCTTGCGGCTGGCCTTTATTCTATTAACCGTTTCGGTTACTTATCCTGCTCTGATGTTACCGGAAAGCCACGGTCACGCATTAGCGCTTCAACGTTTGCATCGCGACCACGGAACATGCGATAGGCCTCGGCCGGATCCATAGCATTGCGTACCGAGAACAAGTACTTCACCAGCTTGGCTGACACTTCCTCATCGTAAAAGCCGCCCGGCGCTTCTTCAAAGGCTTCTGCTGCATCCGCGGTTAATACTTCTGCCCACATATAGCCATAGTAACCCGCTGAATAACCCTCACCAGAGAAAACATGGCCAAAGTGAGGAGTACGGTGACGCATTACGATTTCTTCAGGCATTCCCAGTGCTTTGAGTTGTTCACGCTCAAAACTGTCTGGTTCGATACCGGCAGGATCTGTGGTGTGATAGAGCAGATCCATGATGGCTGATGCCATATACTCGGTAGTCTTGAACCCTTCGTTAAAGGTCGATGCCTTCTTGATTTTAGCAATCAGGCTGTCCGGAATGGGTTCGCCGGTTTCATAATGTACCAGGTACTCATCAATGACTTCATCAGTAGTCAGCCAGCGCTCCAGTAACTGCGACTGGAACTCAGTGTAATCTCTGACGCCAGAGTGTGAAGTGGGGTATTTAACGTTTGCTGACAGGAAGTGCAGCGCATGGCCAAACTCATGGAAGTATGTCTCAGCGTCATCCCAGGAAATCAGCGTTGGCTCACCTTCCGGTCCTTTCACAAAGTTCGAGTTGTTAGACGACAGAACGTTTTTGTCACCATCAAAGGTAGTGTGTCTGCGATAGGTAGTTGCCCAGGCGCCGGAGCGTTTACCCTGACGAGCGAACGGATCCAGATACCACAGGCCAACCAGTTCGCCAGAGTCCTTATCGGCCACTTCCCATACTTTCACATCAGGATGGAATACCGGTACCGTGCCCGCCGGAATCGGTTTAAAGTCAAAGTTGAACAAGCGTCCGGCCACATAAAACATGGCTTCGCGCAGTTTATCCAGTTGCAGGTATTGTTTCACCTCATTGGAATCGAGGTCGTATTTCGCGAGACGAACTTTTTCGGCGTAAAAACGATAATCCCAGGGTTTAATTTCGATGTCCGCACCTTCGGTATCGGCAATGGCCTGCATGTCGGCTACTTCTTCCTCAACCCGGGCGAGTGCCGCTGGCCACACTTTCATCATCAGCGCCATGGCATTTTCAGGGTTCTTCGCCATGCGGTCTTCGAGGCGCCACTGAGCGTAGTTATCGTAACCGAGCAGCTGAACGCGTTCATGGCGCAGGGTAAGAATTTGCTTGATGATGTCGTTGTTATCAAACTCGTCGCCGTTATCGCCACGGTCGTAATAGGTGCGCCATACTTTTTCGCGTAAATCCCGCTGCGTTGAGTAGGTCAGGAAAGGATCCATTGATGAACGCGTATTGGTAATGGCATACATGCCTTCCTTACCACGGTCTGCGGCAGCAGCGGCTGCTGCTTTAACAAAACTTTCCGGTAAGCCATCGAGTTGCTCAGCTGTAATATACGTGACGTAATTTTCTTCGTCTGCCAGTACGTTATTGGAAAAACGGGTATGCAGGCTTGCCAGCTCTTTGTTGATTTCGGCGTAACGCGCCTTAGCTTCACCCTCAAGGGTAGCCCCATTGCGGGCAAAACTGTTATAGATGAGCCACGTGATACGTTGCTCTTCGTCAGTAAGCGTGTTTAGTTCGTCACTTTCATAAACCGCTTTAATGCGCTCGAAAAGCTTGCTGTTCTGATTGATTTTGGAGCGGTAGGCTGACAGCTTGGGTGATAACTCCCGCTGCAGTTCACGGAACTCCGGACTGGATACATTAGAGCTCCAGATACCATAATAGGTATAGACCCGGCCAATGGTGTCGCCGGCCTTCTCGTAAGCCACAATCGTATTGGCGAAATCCGGCGCTTCGGGGTTATTGGCAATCGCATCAATTTCGGCCAGATGTTCGGCCATAGCGGCTTCCATGGCAGGCATCAGATCGGCCAGTTGCATATCTTCAAAGGCTGGTACGCCACCATAGGGGCCTTTAAAAGGTTGCAGCAAGGTGTTTTCAACTGTCTGGCTGGTTGTTTCGGCAGCACCTGAGGCGGTATTTTCGTTGCCCGATGGTGCGTCAGTACAGCCTGCCAGTGCCAGCACTATGGCGGTGGCAGTGAGCGTCTTTTTTATTGTAAGCATAGAGTTCCTGTCGTTTTGTTATTGTAAAATTATCTATTGTGGTGCTTTGGCACTCAGGTGCGCAACCGGCAGGCGCTGTATGGCGCGCTGCCAGCGCCAAAAGGACTAAGCGAATACCACAGTTTTGTTGTGGTGAATGATGACCCGGTCTTCGAGGTGGTTACGCACACCCGTAGCCAGCGCATTAACTTCGCAGTCTTTACCTTTACGTACCATGTCGGCAGCTGTATCACTGTGGCTGATACGTTTAACACTTTGCTCAATAATCGGGCCTTCATCGAGGTCACGGGTAACGTAGTGGCAGGTTGCACCAATGAGTTTTACGCCGCGATCATAGGCTTGCTGGTAGGGCTTGGCCCCGGCAAAGGAGGGCAGAAAGCTGTGATGGATATTAATTGCTCTGCCGGCCAGTTTTGAGCAAAGATTGTCGGGTAGGATTTGCATAAAACGGGCAAGTACCGTGAGGTCGATGGCATATTCATCCAAAAGTACTTCAATTTGTTTAAATGCGTTTTCTTTCCCCAGGGTCTTAAAGTCTACCCAGTGAAAAGGCACTTTGTACCAGTCAGCAAACTGCTTCATTTGCGGGTGGTTACCAATAATGCAGGGAATATCGCAATGTAACTCGCCGGTATGCCAGCGATGCAAAATATCCACCAGACAATGGGATTCAACACTACTGAGCAGCGCTACTCGCTGGCGCTTGGATGAATCAGTTACCTTCCACTGCATCTGGAACTCATTCGCCAACGGGGTAAATTCTTCAATAAAACGATCATAAGAGAGCGTTAATGAGTCGGTACTGATTTCGTGGCGCATAAAAAACCGACCGGTCTGAACGTCGGTATGATGGCTGGCTTCGAGGATTGACGCATCATGGTCAGCCAGAAACTGAGATACGCGTGCAACCAGGCCAACCTGGTCGGGGCAATCGATAATAAGTCTGAAAGTTTGGTGCATGTTACTGGTGTTCTCTAAAGTGATGTGTCTTTTTACCGAGCAGCGACAGTGCTGTAAAGAGGCAAAGGTTAAAAATTCCCGCGCAGCAATTTTTCGCGCACTGAGTTAGTGTTACGCAGCGGCCAGCTTTGGCGGATAGGGTATGTTACACCAGATTGAGTAGAGACAGATTCAAATAAATGGAACTGACTAAACTGACAGACAACTGACGGCGGGAAAAGTGGTGGAGGAAAGTCAGCTTTAACGTTGCGGATGATTGTAACATGAGGCTGATAGTCCCGCTTCTCGACGGCGATGTCTGCCTGACGGGCGGCGGCCGTTGCCTTTGCGGCCAGTTCTGACAACGGTTCGGGAACCTGTTCGGGGCCAACATAGAAAATCTTCGGCCCCGACCAAAAACCGGTTGTATCGAGCGACAATTCAAAAGGTTGCGACGTCACCTCTGCGAGGCATTCGCTTACCGCTTCTAACTGGCGTGGCGAAACAGACCCTAAAAAGCACAGGGTGATATGAAAGTTAGCTGCCGGCACCGGGCGCGGCTGGCGTACCGGCGCTTTAGTCTTCAAAGGCATTTTGACACGCGGAAGCTCCGGCAGACTTTTCTCCCGCCAGCTGTCTAAAGCCAGTTTGTTCGCCGGCGATAAATCTAATCCAATAAAATAACGCATGTTAAGTCCGGGCCTGATAAGCTCTGAGGTTATACCAATCTGCATAGAAGTTTACCCTCTCAGAGTGATCCCTGAGGGCTAGACGAAAACGACTTAGATCACGACGCGTTCTCTGCGGCATAGTTATTCTATGTCCAGAG
>MDTF01019077.1_pt1 | contig 28279 bp, 22 predicted proteins | sample 811191 | NCBI WGS metagenome assembly MDTF01 (sample SAMN05326649, study PRJNA326480) | marine metagenome | isolation source: seawater | place: Southern Ocean | collected 2011 | reverse complement strand
CGGCTATAAGCTTTGTAAATTGTGCTGGGAGCATGATTAATCCTCAATGACTGTATTCATATACAGTATAGCAACAATTTAGCAGAACATAGCCTTTCATTTTTTTATTTATGTGAACTGGTTCCAATTGTTCCGGCAACACCTAACAGGGTACCAAGTGCTCTGGCTGGGAAATACATACTATAAAACATTAAACAGTGTGCCCAGCCGGTTTCCTTTTTTGTTAGCGATTTTAATCTGACCGTGTATGCAGCCAAAGGTAAAAAGCCGATTGTGAAAAAGGCGATTGCTAATTTATTCTCTGCCAGAGCCAGCATAACGATACCCAATAAAATACCGGCAACTACAGCAAATGGCACTAAAAAACTAGGCCATTCACGCAACGGAATTTTTCGTCCGTCTAACGATGCCAGATTTGATTGTCCGCGCCAAATCTCTTTTTTAAACATAGGTATAAAATGCTTATCTTCACCAATATGTACGTATTGAGCGCGGGATGTATAAAATAATTTCCCCAAGTTATTCACTTTATCGGTAAAAAAGTAATCTTCACAGGTTAATAAGTGTTCAGGGAATCCGCCGACGCGGTCAAACGTGGTTTTATGCAGAAATAAATTCCTGCCAGGCAGAAAAGCAACGTAGGTATCCAGCTCCGCATTACTCAATGCTGTGCGAATACGTTCCAAAGGTGGGGCGTTTTGACTGTTAATCTGCATGGCACTGGCCAGCAATATGTCCTCATTGGAAGATAAAATCGACAGCATGACTTCTACCCAGTTGTCCGACAGCGCTATATCTGCATCTAAAAATGCAAGGTAGTCTCCATTTGCCTGCGACGCACCAAGGTTTCTTGAATGTGAAATTGTCTTATTCGTTTGATTAAAAATAACGGAGAGATCCAGATTATCTTTAAACGACGAAAGGGTTTCAGAGATCTCATCATTTTGGCTAACAACAATAACTTCAATGTTCTCTTTAGGATAATGAAGTCCGAGAATCGAATGAAGCGTTTCTATGAGCATGGCTTCACGGCCCATATGGGGAATGATAAAACTAATCTTTTCGCTCATGGTTTACCCAACCATTTTTGCAGGGCCGGAATTCGCTTAATCGCTTGCTGCCTTTCACGTTTTAATGAGAACTGTTTTACCGTTTTGATTAAAACACTGAAAAGTGACGGTGTATTCAACTCTGGTTCATCAGCGTAATGCGTCTTTAAAATCATAGGTTTTGCGGCTTTGCCATAGGCATGATAATTGGCATTTTGCATCATCAGACATAATACCCTGGTGGTTTTTGACTCTTTAGAGCTGATTAGCCTGCTTTCTATTATAGCTAAGAGTTCCGAGCATTTTTGCTCAGCTTGCAGAGCTTCATTATCTGGCAAATAGTGCTTAGCAAATTTTAATACACACACTTTCCTTAAATCCTGACCTGTCCAGGTTTGATTTGGAAATTCCAGTATCTCTGGTTTATCAAGATAGGCGTATTCGTGGTCTTTCATCCATTTTGCATAATGCATTAGAGAACGCACTGCGTAGGCATATGCCTGATCATTTTGTCCTGATTCTTCTTTAACCTGAATATAGCGACAAACGGCCTGCAAAAATACCGTGTAAAACCAGGTTGCTTCCACGTTGTCAAAGTTACGTTGTGAAAAATCATCATCAGGGCTAATGGTGTTATATATAATGTGTGCACATTTTTTCAGGTCAGTCGGCTGATTTAACAACTGGTAACGATCCATTATGGCCTGCAGGTAATTTCCGGTACCTCTGTCAAGTGGATACCTGCCTGTGCAAATATTTTTAAGACCAACATCGCCACTGTTCTTTAACGCCATTAAAAAACCAAATAATGTACCGTCGCCTTCATAATAATTTTCTATCCAACGAGCGATGCTAAGCAGGGCATCCCTGGAGTTTTCATTACCGGTTAGTAAATAGTGAAGATATAAACCGTTGGTATAACAGTGCTGCCCGCCCGGACCGCCGCCGCCAGCATGATCGTCATACACATCGCTGGGTTGTCTTTTTGAATAGGTGCGGTGCGTTGCCGTATACGCCTGAACATAGTGGTCTGTGTGCCAGAATAGTCCCCCTGAGTATTCAGGTTTGTCTTTATCAGTATGGTACACATCAATGTCGGCGACATGACTGGCCAGGTCGCTGGCCAGTGTAAACCAGCGTTCATCTCCACTACATAACCACTGTGAAAGGAAGCCATTAATGGGGTCGTACTGGTTATTATAATGTGAAACAAAATACTCAAGCTCAGGCGCTAGGGCCTTTTCATGATCAGCATACAACTCACCAAAATGTCGCCAGCCAAATTCATCTATTTCTTCACGTTTTTTTATAAAACTATTATCGCCATTAATGCCATGCTGGATAAGTTGCTGGAGTGGAGCGTGTACCTCGTTAAACGGAACAAAAGGCAGAGCTGAAGTACCTTCGATATACTCATTCTTTAGACTAATCTGAAGCTGTTGATAAGGCTGACCAGTAATATGCAGGCTACGACTTTTTTGTTCGCCAGGCTGAAGTTCTGTTTCTGGGCCTTCTGAACTGCCCAGTAAACTCAACATCGTATAGTCTGCGTTGCCTTTCACAGACGAAGGGAAGTTCTGCCAAAAGTCATCAATCTCTATAAATTGAGGCGTATTGGCATTTTCTACTTTTATAATCGGTTGTGCCTGTTCTCCAGTCGTTACTGGTTGTTCATCAACGTTTAAAACGTAGCCTTTAAAAGGGAGCTGCACTTCGGCTGAAGCATCCATATGAACCGGGCTGTCCCAGTGAGCCAATCCGCCTGAGGCCTGATGAAGGGTAAAAGAACAATCCTCCACATTTAAATATACGCTATGCTCTGAGACTTTTATTCCTTTAGTGGAAGCGCCTTTGAGATAAATCTCATTTATATAAAGGGAATTTGGATCGCCAAGGTCCCACTGTCCAGCTGGGTGCGTTGCCGCTGCAGGATTGCGAACGGTTACGTTTATGTGGCAATCACCGCTACTGAGTACAACCGAAAGAATCAGGTGTAAGGTTAACTCACTGCCATTTTCTAAAGTGAACTGGCCTTGCTGAAAAATATCTGCAATTACTGCGTTGTCAGAATTATTTTTTACGCTGTATTGATGTGACTTCAATACGGGAGTATAGGTTTTTCCGTTGCTTTTTAGCTCAGCGGAGTAACTGCATCTATCAATATTAAGGCTGAAAAAACGTTCTGACGAAAGCGTGATTTTCTTGCCGTTATGGCACTCAATGCTGATCAACGACGGCATCACTGATATAGGAGATGTAATGACGACAGGCTTCTTTTCTGTCAGAGAGATACTGATGCTTCTTTCTTCTTCCGGATTAAGCTGATCGATTACCCCTTCAACCAATAACCAACGAATAGTGCCATCACTCCATAATAATTCGGGAGTACAAACATTGTTGGCAATACAACCTTCTGCGCAAAACAGTTGAAGGTTGTCAGTTGCTCGCCACTGCCCTTTTTTGCATGGAAGTCCGGTTTTAAAGTAAGCGTTTTTTACTGGCGCTGTACCAGTATTTTTAATACTAAAAGCAGGTGCTGACATTGGCTTTTGATTACTTCTTCCGTGAGCAGAAACAACAAAGCTAACTTTAACTGAGTTTTTGCTTCATGCCAATTTTGCTTGAACGTCGAATAATCTAACTGTCTTTGACGAAAATTACCAACCATCGTAACATGCAAAAACAGTCATGACGCGTTTTTATGTATACGGAGATGTTTTGAAAATTTGCGTAGTTGCACAGCGAGTGCCGTACCCTCCCAATAAAGGTGAAAAACTAAGGACGTTCCATCAAATTGAAAGGATGGTTGAGCTGGGGTATAGCGTTGAGGTGGTAACGTTTAGCGAAGAGACTAGTGATAATATCAATGCTAGCTCGTTAAAGGATAAATTAGGCATTACCGTGACTATTTTTCCCTTGGCAGGCAAGTTAAGCCGTTACCTTTCTGCACTATTAAAAAATCAGCCCATCAGTGTAGGTGCTTTTTATCAGACTGATGCTGCAAAATATCTTGATATGGTACTTAAGCAAAACGCCTGTGACGTTATGTTCTTATCTGCATCCAGTTTGGCCGGCTATGTGCTCTCTTCACCGTCATTCAATCAAAGCCAGTGTAAAGTGATGATTGACTTTATGGATGTAGATTCTGACAAATGGCTTCAGTATGCAAGCAATGCAAATTGGCCAATGTGTGCAATATATCAACGTGAAGCCAAAGGAATACGCGAGTTAGAACGCAAAGCTAATGAACAATTTGAAAAAACATTTTTAATTGCACAGGAAGAAGTTGCACTTTTCAAGCGGGACGTTTGTAATGCAAATCCCGTTACGGTGTTGGGTAACGGTTTGGATTTTTCTTTATTTTATCCGGCCGAAAATACAGAAAAAAAAGAAGCTGACGGTCATTTTTTGTTTACGGGCGTGATGGACTATAAACCCAATGTAGATGCTGTTCTCTGGTTCGTTCAAAACTGCTGGCCTGGTATTAAAAAGCATTTGCCCACTGCGGTTTTTACCGTTGGCGGGATGAATCCATTACCTGAAATTAATGCTCTTAATGGTGTGGATGGGGTCCGGGTAACAGGGTTTGTAGATGACATGTTACCTTTTTTTCACGAAGCCACTGCTTTTGTTGCACCTTTTCGTCTAGCAAGGGGCGTGCAAAATAAGGTGTTACAAGCCGCAGCGTGTGATTTAACTATCGTAACCACCCCAATGGGCGCAGAAGGCATTCAGTTTGCCTCTCAGCAAACCATGTTTATTGAAAGCAGTGCAGAAGCCTTTACAGCAGCTTGCATTGAATGCGTTACCAATACTGAGTTAGCGCAGTCAAAGGCCAATCAGGCATTACAAGCAATTAGGGACGATTACAGTTGGAAACAACAGTTGTTGCCTTTAGAACATGCGCTGGATAAGTTGGCTAAAAAAGCAGAAGGCGCGTCACTATGACTGTAAAAAGTTTAGTTAAAAAGCTCTTCTTTACATGCTGTGCCGTGATAATGCTGCCCTTCTCGTTGAGCTACTTGCTTCTAAAAGGCATATTGGGTAAAGATTCGTTATTAAGTGCTTACAGCCAGTTGTTAAGTCTTCTTCCAGGGAAAACAGGCAGTTATTTGCGGGCAGGTTTTTATCGCTTGGTATTTACCGGGTGTTCACCTGATGCAATGATCTCTTTCGGCGCTTTATTCTCACAGCAGGATACCGAAATAGAATGCGGCGTTTATATTGGCCCGCAATGTAATATTGGAAAATGCAAAATAGGTAAAAATACACTGTTAGGAAGTGGAGTTCATATTATGAGCGGCAAAGGGCAGCACAACTTTTCTGACCCTACCATTCCCATTAAGGACCAGGGCGGTGTGTTTTCAAAAGTGTCCATAGGCGAAAATTGCTGGGTAGGTAACGGTGCGCTAATAATGGCTAACGTAGGGCAGGGATGTGTTGTTGCGGCTGGCTCGGTAGTTATCGACGATGTGCCTGACGGCGTTATAGTTGGCGGGAATCCGGCATGTTTAATAAAAACTATCGCCTGAATATTGTGGCTGATACCTGCGGTTTTATTGCTGAAGTCAGCTTTTTCACTGATTTTACCAATTTTCTCAAAACTTTTATTATAAAACCACCGTTGTAAATAGAAACCTGATAAAACATATATTTATCAGAACATAAAGAATCTTTATATTGGTATTCACCACCAAGAAAATCATAAACCAAATATCCTTTGTTACTAAAGTGGCGCATCGCAAAGATGTGAAGTAAATAACCTGCTTTGATATGTTTATCAACTTCGCTTTGGATTAGACCGGAACAGTAAAAATACACGGTATCTTCCCAAAGCAGATAATAAGCAGATCCCAAAAGGGTCGTGCCAGCGTAAATTTTGAGTAAGCTTGTCTTTCCAATTTTACTCAGTAAATACTCATGGTGTTTAATAAATGCATTGTTATTAAAGCCACTGCCATCTGCAGTACCACTCCATTTCGCTTTATGTACCTCGCCGAGATTTAAAAAATCTGCAATTAATTCAGATGGGGGCGTTTCATTTACATAAATGGCCCCGAAAGTATCGCTCGCTTTTCGTATGCTTCGTCTGAGTTGAGCGCGAGTACTTTTAGAGAAATCTGATATAATGTTTTCAATGGTATGAGCGTTAGATATGTTGGTTTTATAACCTGGTATTTTTTTCCAATGAAGTTCATGGTTAATTGCAGAATTCTCCCAACCTAATAAGTCTGAACTCATTGAAATATAAAGCTCACTTAGGCTTAGTTCATTGAAAGAATAGCTTATCAGAGCAGTCATACACTGTGACCTGTAGTGAGGCAAACAAATAACCTCGTTGTATTCGAGCCAGATCTGATCGAACTTTTTTTTCCCGGACTGATTCAGCCATCCTTTTTTTAAAAGGGGCATGAAAGAAGGATACCGATTAACGGTTAATAAAGTGTAACCAACAACGCTGTTGTCTGATTCAAACCAAATTAAAAGGGTAGATCTTAAATGCAATGTAGAAATCCAGCCTGTTAACCAGTCTTCCGAGGTGAAAATACTGGACGGGGTCTTGGATAAATCAATCTTTAATAAAAAATCGGCTAGTTCTTTGGCTGAGGCTATTTTTTTATGTCTAACCTTTAACATTCTATTATTTCTTTAAGATCAATTGATTGTGCATTTAAGTTGTATTAATGATTAGAGTAAAATGAGAATTGACGTTAGTATGTCACAAGAAAAGGTAATCATCTAGAAGTAAGGGTCTGTATGAGTAGGGTTTCACTTATAACAGTGATTTTATTGTCGCAATTATTGAACGGTTGTTCCGAGCCTTCTTACGAACAGCTTTTATCTAAAGCAAAGCAAAACATTGAATTGGGTGAGCATAACGAAGCTGTTATCACTCTGAAAAGCTTATTACAGAAGTCGCCGGAAGATTCGGAGGCAAGGCTTTTGTTAGGCGAGCTCCATGTTCAAATGGGCGCTGCAAGTGCAGCGATTAAAGAATTAGAAACGGCAGTCGAGCTGGGCGCAGATAAAGAGCTTGCCTTCCCCTTGCTGGCTTCTGCTTATCTGATTAGCTCAGATATAGGCGGATTTGAGACAATAAATCAACAGTTAGATACGATCGGAAAGCCAGAGCAAATTAAAGTTTTAGCCCTAAATACCCTGCTTGAGTTGCAAGTAGGCAATCTTGAAGGCGCGTTGTTCCATTATAAAAAGATTCAGAAGGCAGGGTTACAAACACGGTACTCCGAATTAGCTGAGGCTAGTATCGATTTTAACAGTGGTGACTTTGAAAAAGCCCTCATAAAAATCAAGGGGGTAAACGTTATTGACGCAAGATTAATTCAAGGTACTTGGGAGCTTACCCTCAAGCAGTATAATAACGCTGTTAACTCTCTCAAAGAGTATACAGCAGTCAGACGGTATGATTTTAGTGCAAAAATATTACTAACAAATGCGTATTTGTTAGCGGGTGAATTAGACAAAGCGGAAGAAGTCGTAGAACCACTATTGGCTTCAAATCCATCCCAACCTTTTTTGAACTATTTGAAGGGAAGTATAGAATTTAGCCGCGGTGACTTTATTGAGGCAAGAAATTATACTGAGAAGGCAATTCAAAATGGTTATGACAGGCCAGAGGTGCGTGTTATTGCTGCACTCAGCTCATTTAAAACCGATAGCTTTGAAAGGTCCTTTGATAACTTAGACAAAATAAGGAGCTATTTAGATTCCAACCCGTCGCTTGCGACCCTGTATTATGCGCTCGGTGTTAAACTTGGCTATCTTGAGAGTATTTTTGAAACAGTCGGTTCTCAGACGAATTTTGGTGATACTGATATTGCCGTATTATCTGCACTGTCGGTCGAGCTCTTAGACGCAGGCGAAGTTGATAAGGCGAAAGAAATTAATAAAAAGCTAAATGAATATCAACTGTCAAGCAGTGAGTTGTTGGTCACAAGAGCATTGTCTCAACTCGCTTTAAATGATGATGATGCCATTTTAAGTCTTGAAAAAGCACTTGATCTGGATTCTGAGTCTGAGACAGCGAACACTTTGCTTGCTAGGGTCTACCTCTCTACAGGGCAGTATCAGCAGGCTTTAGATTTAGCAAAAGAGTGGCAAGACAAAAATCCTGCTAATTCGGCTGGATTTTCTCTTGAGGGTATTACATATCAATATTTAGAGAATCAGAAAAAAGCTGAAAAGGCTTTTTTGTTAGCATTAGAAATTGAACCAAGTGATGTATTGGCTAATTTATTTTTTGCAGACCAAAAATATAAACAAAAGAAATTTGACGAATCAGCCTTTTACCTTAAGCAAATATTAGCAACTAACCCCACTAATCTGCCGGCACTGAGCAAGCTTTTCTCGTTGCACATGATGTTGGGCCAGATCGATGAAGGATTGAAGAATATTGAGGAGGCTCTGGCTTCTAAGAAAGATAAGCCGGTGGCCCGATTGCAGTTGCTTTACGCTGCGGCTTTATTTGATTCAGGCAGAAAAAGTCAGGCCGCCGATTTTCTCTCAGGTATTGAGAGTGCCAATATGCCTGACGAATACTGGCTAATAATCGGAAACAGTTATTATCAATCTGGTCAGATCCAAGAGGCGGTGGCCAGTGCGTATAAATGGATCGAACTGGAGCCTGAAAATGCCGCTGCTCGGTTACGGTTAATTAGTATGTTAAAAATAACCGGTCAACAAGCACAAGCTTTCAATCAAGTAAGTGAGGCCGTAAAATTATTTGCGACGCCCATTTTTAAGCTAATTGGAATTGATCTGTCGGTAGCACAGGGAGAGCTGTTATTCGCCAGATCTTTGCTTGGCAGGCTAGACAAAGATACATTAAACACAAGAATAGGTATGATACATAAAGGGCAATACTTGCTCGAGACCGGAAAAACTGTGGAAGCGATTAGCCTTTTACAACGAGCAAACTCTGAAAGGGTGAGCAATAAATCACTTTGGCTTTTATCACGCGCGTATATTCAACATGGAGAACCTCAAAAAGCATACGATCTCTATACTAAACATGTTGATGTCAGTTCTGCAAAGCCTGAACAACTTGTGCAATTCGCAGAGCTTGCTATTAAGATAAATAAAATATCACGAGGAATTGATTTATATGAAAAAGTTATCGCCAGTGACTCGTCTAATTTAAGAGCATTAAATAATCTGGCAGCTTTATATTATGAAGACGGTAATTATGAGAAGTCTTATAGCTTTGCCAACCAAGCCTTCAAGCTATACCCTGATAATTTATTGGTAGTCAATACCTTTGCGTATGTGTCCTGGAAGTATGGTGATCTAGCATCATCCCTTCTCGCATTTGAAACACTTTATGCGGCAAACCCTTCAGACAATAAGGTAATTCAAGCTTTTTCTGATGTGCTGGAGGAATCTGGACAATCAGATAAGGCGAGGTTAATGCGAGAGACACTTAATTAACAGACATAGAACTATTTACTGTCGAAAATTTTTACATTAGTATGTTTCAACTTTTAATTTTTAATCTATCTAGTTGAAATTTAATGAATATTTTTTTTGGCATAAATTGTGCTTTATTGTGTTGTGAAGGTTACACGGCAACAGTTGGGCAGGTGAATTAGACAAACCGCCAGCAATTTTAGAGGGTAATTTTATGAAGACAAATATTAAAGTTTTAGCTGCAGGTTTTGTAGCACTTGCTTTTTCAGTGTCGAGCAATGCGAATCTATCGATTTTAGATTCATTTGAGTACACTGATAATTACTATCCGTCAGATACTACAGATTATCAAAACGTATTTAGTATTGATGGCAATGACGGCTATGCTTACAACAGTGGTGCAGGAACAGGTTTGACGGTCGGTTACAGCGTAGCAGGTGCATTGGTTACCTATTACCTTGACCCTGCGACTCCAGGGGCAGGCGCTGGTGCAACTAATGAAGATCTTATTTTTGGTGGCGCAGCGGGGTATTTAAACTTTAATGCGCCTGGCGTACCGGCTTATGCGCCAACCTTGTCTATCAATTACTCAGGTCTAGGGGTTCCTTCGGATTTCACAAACTTAGGTGACTCCTTTGTTGTTGGTTTTGCTGGCACAGATAACTCCAACGCAGGTGATTTTGACCTGAAAGTTACGGTAACGACGTTGGGTGGAAGCTTAACCGTGGATAAACCAATTTTGGGTAGTGATTATGCAACTTCTGGTCAGTTAGCCCTTGCTTTCGACGAATTTACAGGCACAGGTTCATTCACACAAGTGACAAACATCTTCATGCAAGTTATTACTGAAGCTGGTTCTTCGTTAGATATGAACGTAGATTATTTTGGTGTTGTCCATGCTCCGGCGACCATTGGATTGTTAGGCCTAAGTCTTGTTGGTTTAGGGCTGAGTCGTCGCAGAATGAAAATTAGCAAATAATATATTGCAACAACCTTTGTAAAAGAGCGTACAAACCACCTTCGTAAAGAGGGTGGTTTTTTATTTGGATAGATAATAGAAAAATCTTTTTTATTAAATTTGTTTGCTTTGTCTTTGTGAAATTTAATTTGTTAGTTGGTTTGTTGTTTTATTTCCACGCTGCTTAAAATGACACTTTCTGTGAAAAATTCAGTTTTCAACAGCCTAACCCCGAAGATGAATCATAAATTTAGAATCGATCATATTGACGGTCTTCGTGGTATAGCGATAATAGCCGTTATTTACTTTCATGCATATTATCGCTGGCAGGAAGTAGAACCTTTCGCGCAGTTGACTTCGATTCAAGCGATTGCTTCCTTTGGTTGGCTAGGCGTACAGTTGTTTTTTTGTATCTCTGGTTATGTGATCTATCTGAGTTTACGCAAGTCACCCGGGTTCCTTGACTTTGCTAAGAAACGTTTTTTAAGGCTTGCTCCGGCAATGTACGTTGCGAGCTTCTTTCTGTTTATCTCGGCTTATTTTATTTCTGAGCGTCCGGAAGGTGCTGTAAAATTTTTCGACATGCTTCCTGGATTGCTGTTTATTGAGCCTTATTATCTTTCTAAGCTGTCGTTATTGGATGTGCAAAGCCTGGATGGTGCTTTTTGGTCTTTATATATTGAGGTGAAGTTTTACTTGGTGGCCGCTGTGCTGTTTTTTGTTTTAAATGACAAAGCTCTTCGTGTATTGTTTTATGCCTACTCGTTCTATTTTTCTGCAACTGTATTGCATGTATTAGAGCTTAGCTATTGGGTTATTGATAAAATAAGCAATGTACTCTATCACTTGGGCTTTGAGCATTATGGTTGGTTTTTGATTGGCATTTTGGCGTTTAAAGTTTTTGAAGAAAATAGTCGAAAGGATACGGGACTTCTACTTGGAATAGCTCTTGCTACTATTTGCCAAACCTTGATGAAAAATAATATTTATTCACTCAGCCAGATAATTGCTTTGTGTACAACGGTTGCGTTGTTCTTAACACCATTTATAAGCAATAATGTGCAGAGGGTGCTATCGAACCGCTTCCTATTATTTGTGGGTTTTATTTCTTACCCGCTTTATTTGATCCATCAAAATACGGTTACTGGGCTCGCGATAAAGCTTTATGAAACTGGCGTTGTATTACCATCTTATCTATACCCTTTACCCTTCATCTTACTCTGTATGGCTTTAGCGTATCTTATCGCTAAATCAGAGCCTTATATAAGGCAGATGATGGCTAAATTAGTCAGCTGATAAGGTAACGCTCCCAGCCGTTTAATTAATCACTTGGCTTGTTTAACTCTGATAGCGAAAGTCGCACTGAACGGTACTTAGGCGTTTTACTTCGCCCTACACGTCCCATAAAGACAATATTTGGTGTGTTTTCAACGCCCAGAAACTGTGTGTATTTTTCCTCCATAACTTTGGCGTTCTTTTGGGTTGCTTCATTGGAGGTAAACTTAACGCCTTCTCTCAGGTATTCTGAGAAGATAACGGGGGTTTGGCAGGGTTGGAAGCCTAAATTTAATGCTGCCGACGCGAGCCATACGCGCTGCACAGCCCTGCCTGCTGCAATATAATCGTCGTCTGTTTTTGTCGCGGTATTGGCTTTAATAGCGAATATTGCCGAGCTTTTGTAGCCGGGTAAAAAATCTAACAAGATTCTTGGCAATATTGTTCCGCCTAAATACTTACCGGTAAAATCTAACACAGGCCAGCTTTGTAATGTTTTTTTAGTTAGGAATTGCATTACCGGGCCTACACCGAGGGCCTTGCCGGGTATTTTATCTCTGCTAATTTCGTCATTGGTGTCGCTATTCGCAGATTGGTCTAGGCTTCGCGGCGTAAACTCGATAATTTTGGAATGAACATCGTAGCCTTCTTTCATGCTCAGTCGGGTTTTAGCGTTTCCGTAGAGTAATTTAGCGGCGCTCATTCGTTCTTCTGGGCTTTCTTTCCAAATTAATGAATAACCTTCTGGCAGTGCGTCTTCAAAAAATTGTTTTTCTTTCTGGGTGAGTGGGCTAGTGCCCATGGTGCGTCGTTGTGTTGTTCTTAGCGGAATAACATCAAAAAGTCGTTTGTCTGTTGAGCTTATTTCAGCGCTATCAGGTTTTAGTGAGACCTTGATGAGATAAGTGCCTTTTTCCTTAAAAGCTTCTGCATTTTCAATATTACTCTGTTCCAGTATGTAATTTATTTGGTGGCCGAAAGCATTTGCTGCAAGCGATATGTTCTCAATTAAACAGCCTATGGCAAGCTTGCTGGCATTGCCTTGTAAGTCATAAACTACCCAATCGCGCGTGTCATACCCGTGTATATTAAAACTAGTCTCAGAGGTTAACTCAAACCGCCATACCTGAGTGTTATCTCCGCTTGGCGCCCAACGTGCTATGTCGAGTACTTTTTCAGCGAGTGTGGTCGGGTGACTATTGGCACTTTCTTGTTTTGTTTCTTTCGTACCAAGAACCACTTTTTTCGCAATTTTAAATACCAGATTTTGCAATGGGTTTTTGTTGCCCCATGGGCGCCAGGTAATTTTCAGTTTGTTATTGTACGCATCAAAATGTAAGCCTTTAGGGGCGAGTGGCACATCACCTCTGTTAAGCAGAATTTTCAATACCACGGTACCTGCGGTTCCTGCACACAGTTTTACTGCCATTCCCGTTGAGGGGCCTTTTTTGGCTTTAAAGTCGGCTTTAGACGGATCTACCAGATAGTTGCGTTGCAACATCGCCGGCGAAAGCCCTATTAAAAATTTAATGTAAGCGTCGTCTTCGGTGTCGTCGGGCTGAAAGTCAAAATACTTCTCGAACGGCATACTATCATTGGAAAAGCAAAGTATGGCTGTACCCATGCCTAATGGTGCTGCCGTGACAACTGGAATACCAAGTTCTTCGCAACGTTTAAACACTAATTTTCTGGCAGCGAGGGCAAAAAAATCCAGACTGTCTACATAGATGTCAACGCCATCTAAGAAGTCATCAACGTTGCTTTCGTTAATTCCTTCAGGAAAACTCCGTACTGTTGATTCTGGATTAATATCTATAGCCGTTTGCTCCATCACTTCGCATTTTGGGCGACCAACGGTAGACATGTAAGCACCAGCCTGACGATTAAAGTTATGTACTTCATAGTCGTCAAAATCGCTTATGTTGAAGTGTGATATACCTAGCCGGCAAAGTGTGACCAGGTGCTCTGAGCCGACACCGCCCATGCCTGCGATGGCTACTTTCCTAGAACGGATAAAAGTCTGTTCTTGCTCTGTCAACCAGCCAATATTTCTGGAAAATGCATCTTCGTAATTAAACATGGTAAATCCATTTATTTATGTAGCAGTTGCTTGTTTACGTTACGGCTGATATGGCTCAGCATGGTTTTAAAGCCTCTCGATAAATTTTTCAGCAGAATTGGTTGGTTGATGTAATAAGGGGCTCGCCTGCCATGATAATCTATGACAGGGCCGATTTGGTCAAACTTTATGCCAATAAACCGCATGCTTCTTGCTAAACGAGGTTCCATCATTACATAAGCATGCTGTATTTCTTTGTTCATAGCCAGAGATGCCGCTGTGAAATAAAGCCCAACAGCAATAAATGGAAAGCAGCGTAACTCGGTGTCTGAATAGGTTCTGGTATTAATCGCGCCGGTTGCTGCCCCGGCAAAGTTATCCATTTGGCGTCGACGGAATTCTTTAGGCACGGCTAATCTTGATATTTCACACACCTGTTCCCGAGGAAAGTTTCGGGGGTCCAATTCTTTGTTGGTAATGGAATTTAAACAGTATTTTTCGATAGGTAATAGCTGACCTTTTTTATGCGGTGTGACCAGTCTTACGGTTCCTGCATAGTGCCCGCTATTTTTATGGTGGATTAGGCAATATTGCGAAAATTCATCAAACTCGTCAGTTTCCAAGCCATCCTCTCGAGCGGGTTCAAAATTCAATTCATCGCAATATACGTGATGCCTAATTTGGAAAACTTGATTTTTAAGTTCCGGCGAGTCGGCAATCACAGGCTCAAGATAACTCGAAAAATGAGAACAGATCTGATTGGCTTCTTTAATTTTTTTATATCCGTCGACAAGTTTCGAAACCTTGGAAAACTTTGCCGACAAGGTGCCAATCATTTTTTCAATGGTGTTACTCTTGATCTGTTTTTTCATTGTTACTACTAAGTGATTTTAAGAAAAGTCAATACTAATAATTTAGTTCATTGCTGGTGATTTTGTACTTTATTATTGCTAAGTATTCATAAAGCGCGCGATTTACTGCCCTTATCGAATGGGTTGATGGGCGATATAATTCGAAAGTGATGATCCCAGGGCTTAAAAAGTCTACCGGGCTAAAAAATAACTTCGCACAAAGTGGACTTAGCATATCGATTAACCTCAACCCGTGGGTCGCTGACGAAACCACTACCAATTGTTTGTTGTTGATGAGGGTGGTTATTGCGTCAACTTCGCTTTGCGTTGTAGTACCTTGATCCACTGCAATAACCGATTCCGGATTAGCTCCTAAGCTTACCAATAAATCCCTTGAACGACTTGCAAAGTTTTTATCTTCGTCTTCAAACATGCCTCCTGTTACAATAATGACTGCTTCTTTGTTGCGCTGCCATAACCTTAACGCTTCAACTAATCGTTGCAAAGAGCATTCATGAAAGCGCGAAACCTCTGGTATGTCACCAATAGTCGTATAGTAACATCCAGGCACAAAAATCAGGTCAAAATCCTCACCTTCTTTGAGTTCAAATTTTTGGTAAAGCTCGTTGAATTCTAACGGGTATAGCAAAAGGTTTGCCGTAAAGGGTTGGCTCGAAACTACCATTATTATAAAACAAAGAATCAGAGTTATTTTGGAGCTGCGATACCGCTTATAATAAGAGAGCAGGAATGATAGGCTGAACAGTAGAAATAAGAAAACGATTGGCGATATCACTAACGATGCAATTCCTTTTATAATATCCACCAGTTAACTCCGTTTGTTTTAAATTCTACGATCAGTTTATTTAGATCTCGTCAGATACTATAAAGATATGTAAATGGATAATAAACCATGAAATTTTTTAAATTTGCCAAAACTGTATTTGCTTACCTTTTTTTAGTTAGTTTGGTTCACAATTGTTATGCAGAATCGTCATTTGTTTCTGTGGTAGAAAAGGTGGAAAAAAGCGTGGGAGCTATTGCGCTTTATACGCCATTAGAAAGCGAAGCGCCACAAATTATGGGTACTGGCTTTGTTATCGAAAATGGTTACTATGCAGTGACTAATTATCATGTGGTTGATAAAAGTCTGGATCCTACTATTGTGCAATATTTTGTTCTTTTATTAGGTAAGGGAAGTAAAGTAAAACAAATCAAAGCTGAAGTAGTCTCAATTGATCCCCTGCACGATCTGGCCTTATTAAAACTCAGTGATAATGTGGCAGGTTCACTAATGCTAGCTAACGACACAATGAAAAAGGCGGGCACCGATATTGCTTTTACTGGTTTTCCAATCGGTGCGATTTTGGGGTTATATCCTGCTACTCACAGAGGATATATTGCAGCGATTACACCCGATGCCATTCCGGTCAATAATACCGACCAGTTATCGGTACAAATGCTTAAACGATTGGGAGGTAAGCAATTAATTTATCAGCTTGATGCGACGGCTTACCCTGGCAATTCAGGAAGTCCCGTTTATTTGCCTGAGACAGGGGAAGTGGTTGGCATAATCAATAAAGTAGTTGTGAAAGACACTAAAGAGAGTGCCTTGTCTTCACCGAGCGGCATCTCTTATGCCGTTCCGGTGCATTACATTAATGAGTTGCTGAGTAAACACAATTAGCTTTGAAAATTATTACTGAGTTGTTTCGGTTTTTTTGAAGTATGATTTGCCGAGGGCTTTTTCCAGCGTTGTTCTCCATAATTTAAAGGCAGAATGCTTGAATAAAACAGTAAGAGGCATTTTTTGCATATGTCCTCTTATATACACCACAGCAAGGCATAATGCTTTTACAGTATTGGTAGTTAAATAGTGTTTAGGGCCCAGTGCTTTTACATACACTGCTGCTAGCCACATCTGCTTTGTGCTGGCAGCTATTAACAGACCCGTTGGTATTTTAAAGTTACAATCAAACAGCTTGTCAGTCACTAATATGGCAAGCTGTAATTCATTTAAAAAATTAACGTCTCTGGCAAGGGTAATTAAATCCTGCCAATATTCCTCATCGCTAAGTTCGGTAAACAGCATGTAGATATCATGGATGTCTCTCATGCCATGAGAAATATCTTCGTTCAAAAATAGGTGTACGATGCTATGCAGAGTAAGAGCCGCAGGTCTTAGGATATACCCAGAATCAGTTTCTATAGCGCCTGTTAAAAAAGCTGACATATCAGGAGCTCTGCCTGAAATCGGAGGCACAATATTGTGGTGTAAGTCTAGTATCGTTTCCCGGCTGGAATGTGCCATGGGCGGAATTTCATGTGCCCATTGTCGATAATATTGCTCATCGTAATCGTTAATTTCTTTACTGAACCAGCCAAAGATATGTAAGGTATTTTCAGCTTGTATAAGCTCTTCTTTCGACACTAGTAAATCAATGTCACCATAGGTTCGACCGTTGGCCAATTGATGTTTGCCGAGGGTATACGCTGCGCCTTTTAAGAAATACAAAGGAGTGTTTACCTGGCTTAAGGATTCAGCAAGCTTGTTACATTCATAAAACACGGATAAGCGCTGCCTGTCAGCAAGCACTATGGCATTGTTCAGATGTTTTTGTATATAACTTTTTAATGTGTTATCTGGTATTTCGTCTATGAATGGGGCGAACAGGTAAGCAAAGCGACCAAGCAACAGCTCGAAACGTAAAATGCGTATAAGTAACATCCAATCATCTTTATTTAAGTCGAGCGCTTTTTTAGGGGAGCTCAATAAAGTAAATATTGTTTTGTCACTTAACATTAAGCACATCCTGTTCTAAAAATTGCCGGATATCTTCGACGTCTGAGTATTGGATTTCAAACGCGGGTACAGTTTCAATGATTGATGTAAGCGTATTAAAACCAGTTTCGCCCAGAATATTAAAATTAAAGGCATTTTCTGCCAGCATCATAAATGCCTGAGTGTTATTTAACTGGTAGATTTCGGTTGCCTGACCCGCTTTAAACTGAGGAAAAACAATCGCTTTAATCGTTGCCGGATCGTTGCGCTTTTGCCAGCTTAATTCAGATGGTGATACATGAATAACATCACCTTTGTGGGTGTTCCTCGCAATTGTGGAAAACCTGGCATCCGGATACCAGGATTTGACCAATTCACAGGATTTATTCTTTAAGCAGATAGGACGCGTAAACGGAACAGCCGTATGAGTGTTGGTAAAAATCAGCGTCATCTCATCAGATAGCAATCGCCAATTGGTTTGCCCCTGCAAATACGCTGTTAATGTACTTTTACCGCTGCCCGGAGGGGCCGGAAACAAAATTGCGTCATCATTATGAGCAACAACGCCTGAATGAATGTTTACGTATTCCAGAGCGTTGGTGGCAACCACATAATTTATGCCCCACTCCAAACTTGCATAGGCATGGTTTAAGGGGAGCCCCATAAAAGGTTCAAAACCGTCGTGAGCAAATACACTTTGTGGTTTTATAAATTTTCTAATCAGGCTGCTGAAATTGCTGGACACATGATAATCGATTAGATGATTTTTATTTTCATCTAAAAAAATGCTATCCGGATACAGTGTTTCGAGATTCGTTTTAACTAAAGAGATGTCTGATGTGACGCTAATGGTAAAAGGAGAAAGTTCAATAAAGAATTTATTCATCGTTTATTGTTTTAATAAATCCCGCAGCTTTCAACTTTCGCTTAATTGGCTCAAGTTCCAAATTTGCGGTAGCCCCTAAAATTTCTTCGAGCGAACATCGCAGTCCGAGAGTCTCTCCGGACTGCTGGTGGTAAAGTACGCAGCCTGACTTGTCTGCAAATTTGTGTGCGACAATCATATTGGAGAGAACGTCCTTTTTGACAGTCGACATATCAACGCTTTGAAAACGAGTTAACAACTAAACATTGTCGCTGCTTCGGACGCGAAATTCATATTCCCTGCAGCAGTGCTATATAAGGCTTCAGAATAAGCGAGTATATCGCTATAACCATTCGGGCCGACTACCGGATAAATCACCCCGTAAGCTACATCCCCATCAACTATTGCGTTAGCCAATAGCATTATCATCCATTCATCGGCGGAAGATGTACCTTCTACTTGCGTAAAAATATTAACCATAGTAGATGTCGCAGCATTAAAGGTAACTCCAATTCCCAGAGGCGACTTCCCGACAAAATAATCGTTATAAAGAGCACTTCCGAATATGGAAGTTATTTCTGAATTCGAAAAACATCGCAAAGCCACATTATTTCGAGTAGCCCAATCAGAAGAATGCCCTGAAGCTACGATGGATCCTGCAATTCCATTGGCCCATACCGATTTTGCTGGTAAAGAAGCAATAACAACCCCAGCCGATGATTTTTGGAGAAACTTGCGGCGACTATTTACTTTGTTATCGGTAGACTCTGTTTTCACAACTAAACCTTTAATGAGAAAGCATCGTTAATAGCTAAAGTTTATCATAACTGACCTTAATGAATACTTATACATTTTCATCATTCGTTATGTGTTTAGCTATTTTGCTGAGCAAAAATAATACCCGGATCCTAATGCAATTATCTGGCCTGTTTTTAAATTCATGATATGAAAGGATTAATGCTTATCCTTGATTCGGTTGTGTAAAAATAATCGACAGTGCTTTAATTGTTCGATTGGGTTGTTGGCAAATGCAAAACAACCTATCATAAACAAATATTTCGGCATGGAAAAGAATCAAGATGAAGGTGTTAGTTACCGGCGCAGCCGGATTTATTGGTGCCGGCGTTAGCCGTTATCTCGCCGAGCGTGGTGAGGAGGTTGTCGGCATTGATAATATCAACGACTATTATGATGTAAATTTAAAATACGGTCGGTTAGAGCTGCTTGAATCAGCGAGTTTTAGCGGCTCATTTCGTTTTCAGAAAATGGGCGTGGAAGACCGCGAAGCTTGTGCTGAGCTCTTCGCGAACGAAAAGTTTGATCGTGTAGTGCATCTCGCTGCCCAAGCCGGTGTTCGGTACTCCATCGAAAATCCTAATGCCTATGTTGATGCCAATCTTGTTGGGTTTATGAATATTCTTGAGGGCTGCCGTCATAATAAGGTCGAGCATCTTGTTTATGCGTCCTCAAGCTCTGTGTATGGTGCTAACGAGACTATGCCTTTTTCAGAACAACACAATGTGGATCATCCCGTAAGCCTTTATGCCGCGAGTAAAAAAGCGAATGAGTTGATGGCTCATACATACAGCCATTTGTATGGCCTGCCGACAACTGGCTTGCGTTTCTTTACCGTATATGGTCCCTGGGGGCGTCCGGATATGGCGTTGTTTAAGTTTACCAAGGCTATCCTGGCTGGAGAAACCATTCAGGTATATAACTACGGTAACCATCGCCGCGATTTTACTTACATTGATGACATTGTGGAGGGGGTGATACGCACCTTGGACAGGCCTGCGCAAACAGACGAAAGCTGGCAGGGTACAGCACCTAATCCGGCAACCAGTAAAGCGCCATGGCGAGTCTACAATATAGGTGCCCAAAACCCGGTCAATCTGCTGAAGTTTATTGAAACCCTGGAGCAGGCCCTGGGCGTAAAAGCCGAGAAAGAGCTACTCCCCATGCAGCCTGGTGATGTGCCGGATACCTACGCCGATGTAGAAAGCCTGGTTAATGATACCGGCTATCGCCCATCTGTGAATATCGAGCAGGGTATAGGCGAGTTTGTTAAGTGGTACCGGGCGTTCTACAAAGTGTAAAAGCCAGTCCGGCAAGCTAGGCCAGATTGGCCCTTTCCAGCTTGCCGGGTAAGAAATTCATAGCGGTTTCGTAGCCTTGTGTAAACAAAGCTAATTTATCTTCTCTTGACATATCAAAATCTACCGATGACGCCGCACCGGTATTAATCACCAAAGTATTATGCCAGTGTTCTGCGTGAACGTACTCACGTGACAGCGCGGTCATAAAGGTGCGAATAAGCATGCCAATGTACTGCGGTAACATAAACCGGCGTTTAGGATTAAACGGCTGTTCACGGGCTTCACTACGAAGTCGGAAACAGATATTCGGGGTACCATCCTGCTGCCAGTCTCTGAACAACGCATCTTCCGATAATATCGCACCATCCACTAATAGATGCTGTTCATACACCTGGTAGCTGAACAGCAGTGGGATAGACATAGAGCAGCGAACCGCGTGTGATACCTTCATATTTGGGCTGGTTTCTTTGCTGAAAATCACCGGACCGCCGCCGTTGACGTCGGTAGCCAGGAGATGCAGCGGAATAGGCGCATCGCTAAACGTCATGCCGTCGAGTTGTTTATCCATCCATTGTTCAAATTTAATGCCTGACGACAGCCCGCCGTATCGCAATAAGCGCAGGATTGAGAAGTCGCGAAATTGCCGGAAGTCAGTATTAACAGCCAAGTCATAAAGCGCCTTGTTGGTCATTCCATAGCTGTGAAGCGAGGCGACTATAGAGCCCCCTGATATACCTACAATTGATTTAAAACTGACATCCAGATCCTGAAGCGCTTTTAAAATTCCAATATGAGCGAGAAGACGTGTTCCACCGCCAGAAAAGATAGGAACGATTTGTTTCGGTGCCATAAGTTCATCAATTTAATTGCTCAGTATTTAGCATATACCAAAATACTGGAAACGTTATTTTTATGGCTTTTTTAAAGAAAATACTAAGTTTTTTGAATATCACTGTCCCTTTCTAAGGCAAAAAAAAGAAGTGTAGCTAATTGCTATAACAATAATTCGTTACCTGTCTTAAACCTGTATTGTTGTAACCGGAGTAGCTCGGTAAGCATCATAGAGATGTGATAGCCTACTTGCCAGTTGTGGCCATTATCATCGCCTACATCCAAAGGGCTGGAAGACCATGCTCCAGAAGGCTTTATATAGTTTTCTTGAGTACTTTCTACTATGTTGATGAGTAACTCTTCATATTCTGTATGACTTCTTTCAATCACAAAGTGAGCAAGGCCTCTGATAAGTTCTGTTTGCCCCCACCATGGATGAGAATCATTTCCAATATTGCCATTTAATTTTACGGTATTAGGTATTAAGAATTCGGGCGAGTGCTGGGCAATTTTAGCAACTGACCCGATAACTGAATTTGCAGTGAATAATAACTTTTCAGGCAAGCCGGCCTCGACAGCACGGCTAAAAAGAAATGCCATTTCAACGTTATGTCCAACCCGAGCTTCGTTTTGAAGTTGTGGCGTTTTGTCTTCATTTAACCACTCTGCAAATAGCCCGCTTTGCACATCAAAGAAATGGTCATTGATAAAATCGCCCAATTTTTCTAACTCGTTTTTCACCATCATTGAGTCAGTTGCTTTATACAACGCCAAAAGTGCCTCAAAAGTATGCATGCTGGTATTGAGTCCCGTGAGATAACCTGGGCTCTTAGCATTGATTTGTTCCAGTACATTTAGTTCGGTCCAGATTGAATAAGCAGTATTTAGGTAAGTTTCGTTGCCTGTGAGTTTATAAGCGTGGGACATAGCAAAGATGACCTGCGCATGTGCATAGGCTAATTTCCCGTTCATTTTCTGATGTTTCAATTTGCTATTTGTATTTTGAATGTTTATTTTCCAGGCAAATTCACCGAGCGTTCCGGGAACTTTAAATTGCTCAATAAGAAAGTCTGCGGCGATTAGCATTGCGGACATATACTTGGGGTCGTCAAAAACCGCATAACCAACTGCCATTAGATAAATAAATCTAGCTTGGGTAATCAGAAACGCATCATCTTCTTTCTTTGGTTGCCATTGAGAGTCCAATGAATAAACATATTGGCCGGAAGGCTTTAGCCCGTGGGTGAGACGAGGATTTAAATTTCCCTCGCTAAGGTTTTGCAAAATCCAATCAGTGCTTGGAATCCCCGTGATATCTCGTTGTTCATTAACCGCTTCTTTTTCGGAAGTACATGAAAATAATAGTGATGATATGAGTAGAACAAAAGCAGGTAAATATTTGCAAAGCATTGGCAAACAGAGCATTAATAATTTTATGTAACCTTAACATATCAGTTAATTGTAAGTCGGTTCAATAACCTTGTGGTTATACTTATCGAGGGTACAACTATTATGCTCTAGTCAGAGGTTTTATTGCTGAAACGTGTTGCTACAGGAAGGATAAAGCCCCAATTAGGGGCTTTTAACGTATGAAACCTAAACAGAATATTTCGCTTTCATTTCCTTGCGCTTTTGATGCAATAACGGTTCTGTGTAGCCACTGGGCTGTTCTTTGCCTTTGAAGATAAGTTCACTGGCCGCCTGAAATCCGATGGAGTTGGCGGTATCCGGCGTCATCGCGATATATTCCGGGTCGTTAGCGTTTTGCTCATCAACCAGTTTCGCCATGCGCTCCAGAGAAGCTTTCACCATTTCCTCTGAGATAATATCGTGAGCCAGCCAGTTGGCCAGATGTTGGCTGGAGATCCGCAGTGTTGCACGGTCTTCCATTAAGCCCACATCATTGATATCAGGTACTTTGGAGCAACCAACGCCCTGGTGAACCCAGCGTACAACATAGCCGAGAATACCCTGAACGTTATTGTCTACTTCGCGCTGAATTTGTTGCTCTGTCAGCGATGATGGCTCTTCCAGCAATGGCAGCGTGATGATGTCATTAATCCCATCAAAGCGCTCGCTGGCGAGCTCTTTTTGCAAACCGAACACGTCTACCTGATGGTAGTGAAGCGCGTGCAGCGTTGCTGCAGTCGGTGAGGGGACCCAGGCCGTATTGGCGCCCGATTTAGGGTGACCAATTTTAGCTTCCATCATTTGCGCCATTTGATCCGGAATCGGCCACATGCCCTTACCAATCTGAGCTTTGCCTGATAAGCCGCAGGCCAGGCCGGTGCTTACGTTAGCTTTCTCGTAGGCCTGGATCCATTTCATGGTTTTCAGACTGGCTTTATCTGCAAAGGGGCCTGCCAGCATTGAGGTGTGAATTTCGTCGCCAGTACGGTCTAAAAAGCCGGTATTAATAAACACGGTGCGCTGTTTAGCCGCCGCAATACAGGCTTTCAGGTTAACGCTGGTGCGGCGCTCTTCGTCCATTATACCCATTTTAAGGGTGAAGGGCTCAAGACCAATCACTTCCTCAATGCGGCCAAACAACGCGTTGCTAAAGGCGACCTCGTCAGGACCATGCATTTTAGGTTTAACAATATAAATACTGCCGGTACGGGTATTTTTAAAAATGCTGTTACCTAACAGGTCATGCTTGGCAATCAGTGAGGTGATTACCCCGTCCATAATGCCTTCAGGTACTTCCTCACCGTCGAATAAAATGGCGTCGTTGGTCATCAGATGCCCCACATTACGCACAAACATCAGACTGCGGCCCGACAACGTTAAACTAGCGCCGGTTGGGGAGGTGTATTCCCGGTCCGGGTTCATTTTACGCTCAAAGGTTTTATCGCCTTTTTGCATCTCGATGCTCAGCGTGCCTTTCATCAGCCCCAGCCAGTTTGAATAGACCAGGGTTTTATCCTCAGCATCTACCGCGGCAACAGAGTCTTCGCAGTCCATAATGGTGGTTAGGGCTGCTTCAACCAGAATATCCTTAACCCCCGCCGGATCTGTCTTTCCAATCGGGTGAGAGTTATCTATCTGGATTTCAAAATGTAAGCCATTGTGCACAAATAACAGTGCTGTAGGTGCATCAGCTGAACCCTGATAGCCTTGCCATTGCGCGCTGTCAGCCAGGGTGGCGACATCACCGTCAGCTAATTTTACAGCTATGTTATTGCCATCTATGGCGTAGCCAACGGCCTGTTGATGACTGCCAGTAGATAATGGCAGCATGGTGTTGAGCCATTCCCGGGCAGTCTGAATGACTTTCTCACCACGTACGGGATTAAACGTTTTGCTGATTTCAGCTCCGCCGTCGGTGCTGATCACATCAGTACCATACAGGGCATCATACAAGCTGCCCCAGCGGGCGTTTGCCGCATTAAGTGCATAGCGGGCATTGTTAATGGGAACCACTAACTGCGGACCAGCCATGGTAGCCATTTCGGCGTCCACGGTATCGGTTTCAATGGAGAAGTCTTCAGGCTCAGGCTGTAAATAGCCAATTTCCTGTAAAAACATTTTGTACTGCGCGCCGGTAGGTGAATTGCCCGCTTTATGATAATCATCAATTTTGGCTTGCAGCTCGTCTCGTGTGTTCAGCAAAGCTTTGTTCTGACCTACAAATTCATCCAGAATGGCCTCGAAGCCCTGCCAGAAGCCAGTTTCCTCAACGCCGGAGCCAGGTAATGCTTGCTCATTGATAAACTTGTCTAAAATCGTCGCAACCTGCATTCGGCCGCGCTGAATATAATCCTGCATAGAAGTCCCCTGTCTACGGTTAGTAGCCCCCAGTCTAGAGGGATGCGAGGTAAATTTTTAGTTTATGGTTTTTATTGCTGTCATAAGTGGTGTGAATAACTGTCAGGCTGACTGAGCAGGGTTTACCGGCATTGCGCCGGCAAACCGCTTAAATAGGGTATCAGGTGAGCTATTGCATTTCGGCCGCCACATCACCAATCAGGCGACGCAGCCAGATATGCCCGGCATCATGATGGAGTAGGGCACTCCAGGCCATTTTGAGTGCAATGGGCGGAATATCAAACGGTGGCTCGCGCAATACGATATCCGGATCATCGGTAAATATCTTGGCGGCTTTGCTGGGCAATGTCGCAATCAGGCTCTGGCGTTTGGCTATTTGCAGGGCGGCATGATAGTGACGGGTGAATACCCGGATATCACGTTGTTTGCCCAGTTTGGTGAGCTCTGCGTCAACCCAGCCAAGTTTTTGCACTTCGTTTGGGTCGATACCTACCCCTACACCAAAGCCGGTTTTGCTGACCCAGATATGCTGCGCTTTCAGATAGGTTTCTAAATCATAATGACTGGCCAGTGGATGGCTTCTGTGCATAACGCAGGCAAAGTTGTCATACCAAATCACTTTCTGGTGGAATGACAGCGGCAATTCGTCAAAGCGGTTTATGGCCATATCCACTTTGCCCTGTTCCACATCGTGGAAGGTCACGTCGCTGGGGGTAATTAAATCCAACGTAATATTGGGTGCACAGTCGGCTAATCTGCCAAGGAGTTCCAGTAGCAGCGTAGATTCGGCGTAATCACTGGTCATGATGCGGAAGGTCCGGCTGCTGGTGGCGGGGTTAAAATCGGTTTCCGGCTGGATAGAGCTTTCCAGTTTGCTCAGCACATCGCGGATCACAGGTTGCAGTTCTAGCGCTCGTTTTGTGGGCGTCATGCCGTCACTGGTGCGAACCAACAGCGGATCCTTAAATAAATCTCGCAGGCGTTTCAGACCATTACTCATTGCCGGCTGGGTAATGCTAAGCTGATTTGCGGCGCGGGTAACACTGCCTTCTCGCAAAAGGACATCCAGATACACCAATAAATTCAAATCAACCTTTGCAATATTCATAACTGTAATAGCCTGTATTAGTTTTATTAAACGCCGCTATTATACTCATAGTCTGAGTGCTTGTCAGATAGGCCTTTGGTCGTAGTGCTTTCTTAGTGTTTTTAGTTTAACTGCTTGAAATTAAGACTAAATGTGCTTTTTGGGGCGGGCGAATGTGTTTTGTGAATGGTTGAAAATAAATAATTATGGTGAATAAAACCGATAGAACCACCAATATTTCAGGCCACACGGGAATAAAAAAAGCCTCCCGAAGGAGGCTTAACACGAATCGACTTGTTTCAGTTGGGAATGAGTCGAATTAGTCGAACTGGTTCATAGTGTTGTCTTTACCACTTGCTTTAAGCGCCTGCTCACCAGAGAAGTACTCTTTGTGAGTATCACCTAAGTCAGAGCCGGCCATCGCCTGGTGCTTAACGCACGCCAGACCCTGACGGATTTCCTGACGCTGTACGCCTTTCACGTAAGCCAGCATGCCTTCTTCACCGAAGTAACCTTTCGCCAGGTTGTCAGTAGACAGCGCAGCAGTGTGGTAAGTAGGCAGTGTGATCAGGTGGTGGAAGATACCTGCTTCACGAGCACCGTCAGCCTGGAAGCTCTGGATCTTCGCATCCGCTTCGGCGGCTAATTCACTTTCATCGTACTCTGCAGACATCAGGTTAGCGCGGTCGTACGCTGATACGTCTTTACCTGCTTCAGTCCAGGCATCAAATACCTGTTGACGGAAGCTCAGTGTCCAGTTGAATGACGGCGAGTTGTTGTAAACCAGCTTCGCATTCGGGATAACCTCACGGATTTGGTCAACCATGTCGCCAATCTGACGTACGTGTGGTTTTTCAGTTTCAATCCACAGCAGGTCAGCACCGTTTTGCAGACTGGTGATACAGTCGAGTACACAACGCGCTACACCAGTGTCAGGCTTGAAGCGGAACAGGCCGTTAGGCAGACGCTCAGGCTTAACCAGTTCGCCGTTTTGCTTCAGTACCAGGTCACCTTCGTTCAGCTCGTCTACTGAAGTAACCGGTGTAGTTTGCAGGAACGCGTTGTACTGAGAAGCCAGGTCGCCTTCGCTGGTAGATACCGGGATCTTCTGCGTCAGGCCAGCACCTAATGAGTCAGTACGGGCAACAATTACACCGTCGTCTACACCCAGCTCTAAGAAGGCATAACGAACCGCGTTGATTTTCGCCAGGAAGTCTTCGTGAGGAACGGTTACTTTACCGTCCTGGTGACCACACTGCTTGGCATCAGATACCTGGTTTTCGATTTGGATACAGCACGCACCCGCTTCGATCATTTTCTTCGCTAACAGATAGGTGGCTTCTTCGTTACCGAAACCGGCGTCGATGTCGGCAATGATTGGCACAACGTGTGTTTCGTAGTTGTCAATTTGGGCCTGGATAGCGGCTACATCACCACCGTTTGCTTTAGCCGCATCTAACTGCTTGAACAGATCACCCAGTTCACGAGCGTCAGCCTGACGCAGGAAGGTGTACAGTTCTTCGATTAATGAGGCAACTGAGGTTTTCTCGTGCATTGACTGATCCGGCAGTGGGCCGAACTCAGAACGCAGTGCGGCAACCATCCAGCCAGACAGATAAAGATAGCTCTTACTGGTAGTGCCCTGATGTTTCTTCACAGACAGCATTTTCTGCTGACCAACAAACCCGTGCCAGCAACCTAAAGATTGCGTGTATTGAGTACAGTCTGCATCGTACTCGGCCATGTCCTGACGCATAATTTTTGCCGTATATTTAGCAACGTCTAAACCGGTTTTGAAGCGGTTTTGAACAACCATACGTGCAGCAAAATCTGGACTGATGGCATCCCAAGTACCGTTGTATTGACTCTTAAGCGTGGCAACCTGATCGATTGCATTTTGGTATTCTGACATGACTGTCTCTCCTTCCCGAAAATAGAATGAATCTTTTGCTGATAACACCCTTGGGTTGTCATCGACTTCCATTTCATCCTAGAGCGGCGAGCCCAATAACAGAAATATATAATCCTCATTATCGTAATAATCTGTGTGAATGTTTGGTGTTTGAATTCTGAACGGTGTGATTACTAAGGATTTTCCGCGCAAAGTGATTAAAAAAAATGGCTATGTTCTGCTAAATTGTTGCTATACTGTGTATGAATACAGTCGTTAAGGATTGATCATGCTCCCAGCACAATTTACAAAGCTTATAGCCGAGTTAGAACACTTAACAGAT
>MDTF01010820.1_pt1 | contig 28319 bp, 25 predicted proteins | sample 811191 | NCBI WGS metagenome assembly MDTF01 (sample SAMN05326649, study PRJNA326480) | marine metagenome | isolation source: seawater | place: Southern Ocean | collected 2011 | reverse complement strand
TGATGACAAAAAACTAGACTCTATAAATATTAGTGATGACAAAAAACTAGACTCTATAAATATTAGTGATGACAAAAAACTAGATTCTATAAATATTAGTGATGACAAAAAACTAGACTCTACAAATATTAGTGATGACAAAAAACTAGACTCTACAAATATTAGTGATGACATAGTATCTGATAATGCTTTAAAAAAGATTGAAGTAATTGAAAAACTTCTCATAGAAATCAATGAAGACTTAAATAAAATTGAAGTTCTGAATGATGATGACTTAAATAAACTTGAAGATGTGAATAATGAAATGTTACAGAAAAAAAAGATTATCAAAAAACTTAATCAGCTCATGAATTCTGAAAAAGAATTTTTTGATAGGAAACCAAGATCTATATCACCGACACAAACTGTAGACATGGCTGAATATACATCGGGTCGTTCACAGATATGGGAAAAAGCACTCAATATAATACTTGGAGAAAAATTATACTTAGGTTACGGACCGCAGGCAGACAGATATTTGCTATCTAAGTATGCTAAAGATTACAATAGCTCAATTTATGGCAATAACGTTTCCAATGCCATTATCTACTCAATATTTTGTGCAGGAATATTTGGCTTAATATTCATTATTACTATCTATATCAGCGTATTGAGCATTTTAGTAAAAAGTTTTTTTTACGAAATGATCTTTAGAGGAGATGACTATATGAAAGTTACTTCTTTTGTAACAATTATTTTTATATGTATAAGATCAGGATTTGAAAATAGTTTTACTATTTTTGGGATTGATTTTTACCTTCTTATTGTTTGTTTTTATATTCTTAAAGACAAATCATCTAATATCTTTAGTATAAAAAATTATACAAATTAATTTTTTTTTTACGATCAATAATTTCTTATAAATTTAAATATTTTATTATTATTTTTTTTAATTTTACTTAAAAATAAGTTATCATTTTCTTTAAAAAAAGAATTTTTTAAAATTAAATTATAGTTTTCATTTGTAAGGTTATTATAATCAATTTGAATAAAATTCTTACTATTGCGAATTACCTGCTTAATATTGTTGTTTTTTTCAGAAATAATTACACAATTGTTATTAAATGCATCAGTTGCAAAAAGACTATAATAATTTTCTAGACTATTAATAGCAAATTTACACTTTTGTAATAATTCAAATAATTTTTTTCTAGGAATGTAGCCAAAAAAAGTACAGTTATTATTCATTTTAATTTTAAGTTTATCACCAACTATACATATCTTTTTTTTTTCATTAATTAATTTTAATAAAAAATTATTATAATTTATATTTTTTTTGGTTTCATGATTTCTGTTGTACACAATAATTTCAAATTTTTTTTTATATTTTTTTTTGAATATTGGGTATTTAATATTTAATAAAATAAAATTGAATACAGATTTTTTTAATTTTTTTTTAGGAATAAAATTTTTTAATATATCCGTAGAAAAAATAACTTTATCAAATTTTTTAAATATTATAAATAAGCTTATCTTATATAAAAATGGAAAAATATATTTTCTAATAAAGAAATTTAAATTTGAAACATCTCCATTATAAACACCTCCAGTTATTGGTCCTAAAACTGTTCTCTTGGGTAGTAAAATAAAGATAAAAAAATTCCATAATGGCAGATAATTTATATAAACTATTTCCTTATCTCTATGAAGTAATAAGTTAAATGCACCATAAATAGGGTCAAAATATTTATGTAAAAAATTTTTTTTTACTCTTAATCTACTAATAAATTTAGTTTTTTTTTTTAGTTTGTTGAATTTTTTATTATACTTAAATAATTGATCAATAAATATATTTGCAAGCACACCTTCTCCAGAATTTTTAGAATAATCACTAGCCCAGACAATACAATCATATTTCATTATTTAATTAATCTTAAATTAATGTTTAAAAATTTATTTTTATAGTTTGCATGAATGAAAGAAAAAAAAGAAATAAACAATCTATGTATTCTTCTTCTACTGTCAATTCTAAGTCTCCATAAAAATTCCAAACCATATTTTTCAAACATTGTGGGAATATTTCTTTCATCGCCTGACGCCATACTAATCGCCCCACCTATGCATATAATCTTATAAAATTTAGAGTTTACTGATATTTTTTCAGCTACCTGTTCTTGTTTTGGGGTTGGTAAAGTCATTATTATTAAATCACTTGCTTTGAATTTTTTATTTTTAAAATAATCATAAATTTCATTAACAGAACCATAGGGTGATTTAATGTGATCTATTTCTTTCTTATGCGTTCTCCTCAAATAATTTTTTGAATTAGTTGTCAAATTTCCAATCACTATTATTTTTTTGATACTTGATGGAAGCTTCATTTTTCTTATGATATCTCTACCAGGTACCTTTACAGAATATTTTTTTTCATCAATAAATCTTTTAGCGAAAACACCATCTGGCCAGTGATATAAATTTTTATAAAATTTTACTTTATTCAAACTATAAAATCCTAAGAAGGCTAAATTTAAACCTGACAAAGTAAAATTTCTATCAAATGGGATTTTAGAGATATTAACAATTAATTTAATAGTAGTTTTTGATCCAAATGTTTTTTTAAATATATTAAACAATTGAAGAAGGATCTTTTCTTTTGAAAAATATTTTTGAACATAGATTGTCGTATTCGTTTTTTTTCTTTCTTTTTTTATTTTTTTTATATTTAAAGATAAATAATCAATTTTTTTTATCATTCCTTCAACATCGTCTGAATTTACACACGATCCTGCATTTGAATGATTAATTATTCTTTGAGTCTCCCCATCAATCATGCCTAGGATATACTTATTTGCATTTAAATATGTTTGTAATTTACCAGGTATTGTTGCTGACAAACCAATACCCTTATTTAATGAAATTAATAACACATCAGCAATTTCATGAAATGTTGGGATTTTTTCCATTGGTATATTGCCATAAAATTTAATATTTTTAATGTTTTTTGCTCTAGCTTCTTTTTTTAATTTTTGTAATTTTCTACCACCTCCAACTATCAGCCAATTTATTTTTTTATTATTTTTAAAATAATTCATAACTTTGAAAATGTTATCAAAGTTTTGTGCTTCTCCTACATTTCCAGTAAATACAATATTAAATTTATTTTTATTTTTAATTAATTTAGAATTTAACTTTTTTGTAAAATTAAAGTTTTCAGGCCACGCTGGAAAATAAACACATCTTTTATTTTTTATTTTTTTATCGATAATTCTTTTGAAGCTTTTTGATTGAACTAAAAGAATGTCTGTTTTTCTATATATAAATAAAACTATAGAATTTATTATTGATAAGAGAAAAGGATTAGTAATTATTTTTAACTCTTTTAATATTTCAGGCCATAAATCTAATATCCATAAAATAGATTTACATTTTTTTATTTTAGCAACGTAAATTGAAACTAATGCAACTGTTATTGGGCTAGTAGCAAAAGTAAATACAAGATCGTACTTTTTTTTTCTTAAAATAAATGGAGCAAATAATAACCCACTAACAATAAACGACATATAGTTAAGCAATAACCAAAATTTGTTAGAATTATTTCTTGAGATTATTGGCAAACGGTAAATGTTTGCATTGTAATAATTCTTATATTTTTCTGGTCTGTGCAGGTAACTTTTAAAAATTTTTCCACCTGGATAGTTGGGATATCCCGTTAGTACATCTACTTCTAAATTTTTAACCTTTAAATACCTTGCTATTTCATTGATTCTAAATTGTTCAGGCCAAAAATATTGACTAACTATTAATATCTTCACTCTTAGACCAAATTTTTTTATTTATATAAGGAATGTAACTTTGAATAATATTTGCAACCTTATGTGATACATTTTTTTCTGTATAATCCGAATGTTCTTCATGTAAGGTTTTAAGATCTTTATTCATTGCCAAATCTATTGCACTCAAAATCTCTCTTTCTCTTAGTCCTGAAAGCACACACAAACCTTTTTCCATACCCTCTTGTCTTTCGTGTGTATTCCTAACATTTACAGATCTTATATTCAAAATAGATGTTTCTTCAGTTATGCTCCCACTGTCAGATACTGTCAAAAAAGAATTTTTTAACAATTTTGCATAGTCAAAAAAACCAAAGGGTTTATTAAATTTAATATGTTTAAAATTACCATTAATTTTCTTTAATTTTTCCTGTGTTCGTGGATGCGTTGAAAAAATTACTTCTCGATTTAAATTTTTTGCAACTTTATTAATTGAATTAAAAATATTTTTTAAATTATTTAGATTGTCGACGTTCTCCTCTCTATGAATCGAGGCTAAAATAAAATTATTTTTTTTTATATTTAATAAATCTAATATTTTACTTTTCTCAATATCCTTGTTGTAATAGTTGTATACTTCAAATAATGGGCTTCCTATCTTTATTACTAAATCTCTATTAATTCCCTCTTTTAATAAATTATACTCTGCATATGAACTGTAAGGTAAATTTATATCGGAAAGATGGTCTACAATCTTTCTATTAATTTCTTCAGGTACTCGTTGATCAAAACATCTATTGCCTGCTTCTAAATGGAAAATTGGTATTTTTTTTTTTTTAGCACAAATTGCAGATAAAGAACTATTTGTATCGCCTAGGATTACGATAGCATCAGGTTTTTCTTTTTCTAGTATTTTGTCAATGAAAATTAATAGATTAGCAATAAAGTTTATTGGAGTTTTCTTTTTTTTATTACTCATAGAGTATGAGGCTTTTTTTATCTTTAAATCTTTAATAAATCTTTTATTTAAATCATCACTATAATTTTGATTGGTATTTACTATTCTATGATCAAAGTTCTCATCTAAAGATCTTATAACACATGACAATCTAATGATCTCTGGTCTAGTCCCTAAAATTGTTAAGATTTTATACTTCATATTTAATACTATTACATTTTATATGTATCAGGTTTATTACTATCATAAATCTCATTTGTCCAAATTGCTAATATTGCTTTTTTATTGCTTATATTTTTGATTTTATGAGCTACACCAGGAACTGTTGTTACTTGTGTATAATTATTTTCATCAACTTTTAAAGAATATTTTTTATTATTACTCAAATTTTTAAAAAAAAATTTTACCTCTCCTTTAAGCAAAAAAAATCTTTCTACTTTAGTATTGTGGTAGTGCCCACCTCTTTCTTTTTGTGGATTGATACTGATGATTGAAAACTGACCAAATGAATTGCCTTTAACCAACTCAATAAAGTCACCTCTTTTGTCATTATTCTTTATTAATTTTTTTTTAAAATCTCTAATTGGGCAAAAATATAAATAAGTTGAATATAGTTTTTTAACAAATTGATTGGAAATATTTTTAGGAATCTCTACCGTTTTTAGCTGGTAAAAATATTCTAATAAATTTTTAATTTTTTTTAATCTAATATTTTTTACATTTTTAAATTGTTTAATAATTTGATTATTTATTTTATTTTTTTTAAATAAAACTAAATAATTAATTAAATCGTCAATATATAAAAGAGGTATTACCTTATCCTTTTCTATCTTAATTGCTTTACCTCTAGAGACTTGATAGCAAAATGTAGCTATTGCTGAATTGTAAAAAGGCTTACTCCATTTGCCAAAGATATTTGGCAGTCTAAGAGTAATCAAATTAATATTTTCATTTATTTTTAATTTATGTAAGATTTTTTCTGCAGCTTTTTTTGTTTTTCCATAATGTGTATTATTATCTATATGTGTTGTTGAGGTAAAAACTATCTTTACTTTTTTTTTGGTACCTTTAAGTAAATTATAAATTTTTTCTGTAAAATAAACATTATTTTTATTAAAGGTTTGAATCTTTTTTTCTCTATTGGAACCAGCTAAGTGATAGATTAAACCACAAACTTCTATTTTTTTTTTTAAACTTTTCATTGAGGTTTTTTTAGTTACTTTAAATATTTTTAAACCTTCAAAACTGGAAAGCTCTTTACATAAATTTTTTCCTATAAACCCATTAGCACCAGTAACTAGTATATTCATATTTGTAATTTTCTTTTTATAAAATTTTTTATTTTTCTATATGACAAATATAATAATTTTCTTTCCATGTGAAATGGAGATGAATCTATACTTAGCCAACTTATACTATTTTTAAAATATGATGGTTCATAATAGTCATAAGCTGACAAACTAAATATACTATTTTTTTTACATAATAATGAAAATATACTTTGATCGTGCCTTTGCGTTATAAACTCCTTTGAATTAGTACTTGCAGATGGACTGTTATCAATTAATTTTTTATTATCTTTAAATGGTTTCATCCACATTTCTAAAAAGTCGTAACTCTTTTGGCAATTCTTTATAAAAAAGAATCCAGCAGAAAATTGTGGTGAGTTTCGAATTTTGGAATATTTGTCTATGTCATAATACTCAAATAAATCGTTTTTGGTGAACTGTTTTTCAGTAAGTATTGGAGAAATGTATTTTTTATCAATATTTTTTGGTGGAGAGTAATTAAATGCAACCATGTCTTTCTCTTGACATAAGTCGAATAAATTATCTAACACTCCTATATCTACTTTAGGTGTATTTTTATAAACACAACCAATATCACAGTAGTTTACTATTGAATTTTTTGGTAAACTTTTCAAAAATTCCAATACAATAAATGGTTTCCAATACCAATAACCATACCCTGTATATTCGTTATTTTTTCTGCATTTTTTAATAAATTCTCTTAACTCAATTGATAAATTTTTTTGATTAAAAACTTTAATGCTCTTATAAAAATTAATTTTTTTTGACTCTTTGAGAAATCTATACCTACTTAAAAATAAATCAGGACTTGCAAAAGAGCAAAGGTGGATATCTTTATTAGGCATTTTTCAAATCATTCTTGATCTGATTTAAAATAACTACTAAATCTTTTTCATTTAGCAGTTTGGCCTTATCTGAACTGTAGCTTCCTTTTTGTATTTTAGTTGTACCCTCATTAAAATATAAATCATAATTTAAATTTCTTATATCGCTGGGTATTTTATAATATCCTTTTAAAGATTTTGCTTTAATCAATTCTTCATCCGTCATTAAGGATTCATTATTTTTTTCACCATGTCTCTTGCCTATAATTTTTATTGGATATTTTTTTTTATTCATAAATTTTAAAATTGCGCTCACTAGTACTCTAATTTTTGTTGCTGGCGTCTTAGGCACAAATATATTGCCATTTTTACCAAATTTAAGAGCATAGAGTACTAAGTCTAATGCACTTTTCATCGGCATTATAAATCGTGTCATTTCTGGATCTGTTATTGTGATTGGCTTTCCTTTTTGGATTTGATCAATTATTACAGGTATCACTGAACCTCTCGATCCCAGTACATTTCCATATCTTGTAACACAAATAATAGTTTTATTTTGTCCAATAAGTGATTTAGAAATTGCTATTTTCTCCATTAATGCCTTTGAGATACCCATTGCATTAATAGGATAAACAGCTTTATCTGTACTTAAACAAACTACTTTCTTAACTCCATTATTTATAGAAGAGGTCAAAATATTATTTGTTCCCACAACATTTGTTTTGATTGCTTCCATTGGATAAAATTCACAGGATGGCACCTGCTTCAACGCAGCAGCATGGAAAATATAATCTACATTTTTAGTTATAAAATCAGTACACTCTTTATCTCTGACATCACCAATATGAAATTTAATATTTAGATTGTTATATAAAGCCCTCATATCATGTTGTTTTTTTTCATCTCTACTTAGTATCAGTATTTCTTTAAACTGGAGTTTATTTGTTATTATATAATTAAGAAATGCTGAACCAAAAGAGCCAGTTCCACCCGTTATTAAAATAATTTTATTTTTAAACATTTGATTGTTTACTTATACCATCCTAAAAAATTATTATCCTTTTTTTTATTATTTTTAGACGAAAAATGACCAATTAAATAAGCGTTTAAATTTAATGCTCTATATATAAAGTTAGGTAAATTTATTTTTTTCTCCAGGTATACGAATATCTTTTCCACAAATGTGAGTAACCTTAGTATAAGCACTGATTTTGCCATAAGCTTTGTAAGAGGATAATTTTCAATTTTAACAAAGTTATTTTCCATAGATGATCTTTTATTAATTTTGATCAAATATTTACTTCCTTCATATCCAGTAAATTTTATCTTATTTAAATATTGTTTAAAATTTCTTAAATCATGGTGAAAAACAATTGGGCTACAAGGAATAATTTCTACATTTTTTTTAGACAGTCTATAAGCAAACTCGTAGTCTTCAAAACCATATCGATTAAATTTTTCATTGAAAAAAACCCAATTATCTAACAAGATTTTTTTTCGTACAGCCATGTTCATAGTCACTATATTTCTGGGGTGTAAAGAAAAATTGCCAATTTGTTTTATTTTTTTTATTTTAAAATGTCTTGACTGTCTATATCTAATAAAATTCTTATTCGTTTGAGTGTTTGGGTAATAAACAGTTCCACAAAATAAATATTTTTTGTATTTATATTTTTCTAAAATTCTATAGTAATTTTCTAAAAACTTACTCTCTGGAATGCAGTCATCATCTAAAAAAACAATGTACTTAGATTTCGCAAGTCTAATCCCAATATTTCTTTTTATTGAACTAATGTTTTCTTTAATATTAACATACTTAATTGAATGATTTTTATAATTACTTTGAATTTTTTTTATTTTCTCTTTGGTGTTATCTTTACTTCCGCTATCACAAATAATTATTTCATTTGGTATCTTGGAGGTAATTAATTTGTTAATTATTTTTATTAAATATCCAGATCTATTGTAAGTTGGAATTATAACAGAAATTTTTGGGTTAAAATTCATTTAGAGAAAATTGTTATCGCGTTAATAATAAATGATAAAATATCTAAAAGTAAAAATAGCCGAAACACAGTGATTTATTATTCTTTAAAAATATAAACATACCAACAATGCTTAACAAATTAAATTAAAATAAACTATTTATATCTAAAATAAGTGATATAAAAATTTCAAATTATGAAATCAGTATTATGCGTAGGTCTTGGAAAGCTTGGATTAACTTTTGGTCAAATAATTGCCAAATACTATCAAGTTTATGGTTATGACAAAAATATCCAAATCTATAACCAAATAAAAAAAAATATTAAACAATCTGAGCCTCAATTGAATAGTTTAATAGCATCCAATGAAGATAATTTTAAAATAGCTGAAAATTTACATAAAGGGGTATTAAGAACTCAATGTGCTTTTTTGGTACTTCCAACACCTTCTCAAAAAAACCATGAATTTGATAACAGGTATATTTTGTCTTGTCTCAATGATATGGGTAAAATATTAAAATATAAAAAAAAGTATCATATTGTTATTACTTCTACTGTTAATCCAGGAAGTTGTATGAAATTTATAAAATATTTGGAGAATAAATTTGATATAAAACATGGTGTTCATTTTATCCTATCATATAATCCACACTTAATCGCGCTAGGATCAATATACGAAAATATTATGAATAACGATTTGGTGATAGTTGGATCAGACTTAAAAGAAGGTCATATTTTTTTAAAAAATTTTTATAAAAAAATTTATAAAAAAAAAATAGATAAACTTAATTTTTTAAAGCTTAAAGAGGGAGAAATTGCAAAAATTTCTATTAATGCCTATGTGACTATGAAGATATCTTTTTCAAATATGATTAGTCAGATTGCTGATACTGAAAAAAATATAGATGTATCAAAAATTTTAAATACTATTGGATCAGACACAAGAATAGGGAAAAAATATTTATCTTTAGGGGCTTTATTTGCTGGTCCATGCTTTCCCAGAGATAATTTAAGTTTAATTCAATTTTTAAAAAAAAGTAAAACTAATTACTCTTTACCACAGGCTACTGATAATGTTAATAATGTTCAGTTAAATAGATACATCAAGCTGTTCAATAGTTTGAAAAAAAATATTAAACAAAAGATAGTGATTGGCATATGTGGTCTAAGCTACAAAAGTAATACAAATATAAATACAAAATCACCCGGGATATTGTTATTTAATAAATTTAAAAATAAATATGATACGATAACATTTGATCTTTTGGAGCCTGATAATAATAAAGAATTAAATTTTACTGATGATTTAAATACTTTTTTCGAAAAATCAAATATTATATTTATATGCTATAAAGATGATAAATTTAAAAAATTAGAAAAAATGAAGAGTAATAAAAAAAAAGTTATTATTGATTTATGGAATTTTTTAAATATTAAACAAAAAAATATAATTGTAAATAAAGTTGGTTTAAGTGACTAAAATACATCAAAAAGCTTGGAACACCAACCATACTTACTATAAACAAGTTCTCCCCTCAGTCTCCACTCAACTTCAAAAAGAATTCTTCTCAATATTTTAATCGTTTTTTTTTCAGTAAAAATAGTTTTTAGAATTAGTAAACCTAAATTTTTATATGTCCAAAAAATAAGATATAAAATTAAAGATTCTTTTTTGTCTAACTGAGATTTAAAGGTATCACCCTGATGCCTTGTATATTGTAATTGGTTAAGAATTTTTTTTATTATTGTGCTGTAGAAAAATTTTTTTACTTTTTTATTTCCTTCATTTGCTACTTTTTGTCTAAGCATCTCGTTATTTAAATATTTTTTGAGTTTTTTTTTTAAATCTTGATAAGAAGAAAAAGTCTCTAAATCTGATTTTTTAAAAAAATTGTAAATTTCGGGAGATTTCTCAGTAAGACAAAATCCACCAGACCCCATAATTTCAAAAACTCTTGCTTTTGTCTGTTTTATCCCTCCTCTCGACTTGGAAAAATTTAATGAAATTTTTGACTGTCTAATTTTTTTAAATACTTCCTTATTATCTAGGGACCTAGTTCCCCAGTCTGAGCCATAACAAGTAACATTAAATTTATCTTTTTTTAAATTAGTAATTATTTTTTTTCTATCAAAGTATGATTTACCAACAAACAAAATATCGTATTTACAATATTTGAATGAAATCGGTTTAGCATACCAATGGTCTGGGCATCCCCAACTTGCTAAAATAGAATTTTTTTTATTTTTTTTATAATATGAATTTGCCTCCTTTGATGTAGTGATCATAGTGTCAAAATATGAAGACAATAATTTTGAATGTTGATTAAATCTCCAGCTATCATCTGAGCTCCAATTAACAAGGTAGATACCCAAACTTAACTTAAGCTCCTTAAGTGTTTCAGTGTAAATTTCATAATGATAAACTGAAAAAAAAATAAAATCTATTTTTTCTTTAGTACAAAAATTGATTATTTTTTTATTCAAAGATTTGATATTTTTAATACCAAGTGAATCAAAAAATTTTATATTAGGAAATTTTTTTTTTAACGGTAAATAAATTGCATTATATTCAGGACTAAAGCCAAATTCTTTTTGACCATAAAGATATTTTGGAAGTATGCATGCTGGTCTATTAATTTTAATCATTGGTTACAATTAATTGATGTAATAATTGTTTAGTATTTATTATACAAGTATATTTAAATTGTTTATAAAGTTTAAAATAAAATGAAAAAAAAAGCATTAATAACTGGGATAACTGGACAAGATGGGTCGTATTTGGCAGAATTTTTAATAAAAAAAAATTATGAGGTTCATGGAATTAAAAGAAGATCTTCACTAATTAATACTCAAAGAATTGATCAAATTTATCAAGATCCAAACACAAGCAAAAAGAAAAATTTTTTTTTACACTATGGGGATTTAACAGATGGGTCTTCTCTTACAAAACTTATAGGTGAAATTATGCCAGATGAAATTTATAACCTCGCAGCTCAATCTCATGTTAAGGTTAGCTTTGATATACCAGAATATACTACCGATGTTAATGCAATGGGAACTTTAAGGCTATTAGAAATTATTAAGTTGTTAAATAAACGTAAAAAAATTAAATTTTATCAAGCTTCCAGTTCTGAGCTATTTGGAGGACAAAAAAAAATATCACTTAATGAAAAAAGTTATTTTGAACCGAGATCACCCTATGCAATTTCAAAACTTTATTCTTACTGGATTACCAAGAATTATAGAGAAGCATTTAATATTTTTGCATGTAATGGAATACTTTTTAACCATGAATCACCTAGACGAGGAGAAACTTTTGTTACAAGAAAAATTACAATTGGATTATCAAAAATTGTAAATAAAAAACAAGACTGCCTTTTTGTAGGTAATCTTGAAGCTAAAAGAGATTGGGGACATGCTCGTGATTATGTTGAGATGATGTGGAAAATGTTACAATTAAAACAACCAAAAGATTTTATTATATCAACAGGTAAAGAATATAGTGTAAGAAATTTTATTGAAAAATGTTGCAGATACCTTGGGCTATTAATTGAATGGAAGGGAAGTGGATTGCAAGAAAGAGGAGTTGTTTCAAAATTATTTAATAAAGATTCTAAATTAAAAGTTGGCTCAACAATTATAAAAGTGAAAAAAGAATATTTTAGACCAACGGAAGTTGATTTCTTAAAAGGAAATTCAAGCAAAGCAAGAGAAGAATTAAAATGGATACCCAAAACCAGCCTAGATACACTTATTGAAGAGATGCTTACTGAAGACCTAAATGATAAATAAAAGAGTCTTTGTAGCTGGTCATAAAGGACTACTTGGAGCTTCAATTGTAAAACTTTTAAATGAAAAGAATGAAAAAATTTATACTGCTGAAAAAAGAAAAGTAGATTTAAAAAATTATAATTCTGTATTTAATTTTTTGAAAAAAAATAAAATTAATCAAATATATTTATGTGCGGGCATTGTCGGTGGGATTTATGCAAATCAAAAATTTCCTGTACAATTTTTGGAGGACAATACATTAATTCAATTTAATGTAATTAAAGCTTGTTTTGAATTAAACATTAAAAAATTAATTTTTTATGCTTCAAGTACTATATATAGCAATAAAAAAAACTCTAGCTATCGAGAAGACGATATTTCAAAGAGCCCTATAACTGGTAATCACGCATGCTATTCGCTTTCAAAAATTACAGCTATAAAACTAGCAGAAAGCTACATGGAGCAGTATCCAGAAAAAAAATTAGACTTTAAGGCTTTGGTTCTTTGTAGTTTATTTGGATCAAATGATAAATTCGATTCAGACTACTCACATGCTCTTCCTGCCATTACAAAAAAAGCAATTTTATCCAAGAGAAAAAATTTAAAAAATATTACTATATGGGGAAGCGGGACAGCTAAAAGAGAATTTATACACACATCGGAAGTAGCCACTGCAAGTCACTATTTAATGCATATTAATGCAACAAAATTCAAAAAATTATTAAAAAATAAAATCCATATTAACATAGGACTAGGAAAAGATTATAGTATCATTGAATTATGTAAAATGATTTTTGATATTATAGATTATAGGCCAAAGATTATTAAAGATATTAAGAAACCAGAGGGTGTTAAAAAAAAATTACTTAATATTTCCCTAATAAAAAAATTAGGATGGACTCCATCAAAGTCTTTTAAAAAAATGCTTCAAAAATATGTTTTAAGTGTTGAACATAACGGCAAATTTTAATAAATAGAACTTTTACTCTATTATAATTACTCGATCACAATATTTTTTAATTTTTTCGTTATGTGAAACTATTATTATTGTTTTATCATCCTTGTTCTCATAAATTTTAGAAATAATTTTCTCTTCTGTGGCTGCGTCTAATGAGTTTGTTGGTTCATCCATTATAATTATTTCTGAATTTTTATAAAAAGCACGAGCTATAGCTACTCTTTGTTTTTGCCCCCCTGAAATATTGGTAATATTTTCTGAAATAATGGTCTCTAAACCATTCTCCAATGAATTTATCAAAGTATCTAATTCAAAGTCTTTAACTAATTTATTTATTCTTTCAATATCGGGTTCTTTTTCTGTTGATAAATCTGAGAATGAAATATTTTTAGAAATAGACTCATTTAATAGAAAAATATTTTGTGGTACAAAACTTATAAGTTCTTGCCAGCTGCGCAGAATTGCAGAGTCATGATGAATATCTTTATCATCAACTAATATTTTACCTTCAGTTGGTTTTATTAGCCCTGAAATAAGATCAACTAAAGTACTTTTACCAGATCCACTTTTTCCAAAAAGACAAATAAATTCATTCTTTTTAATTTGCAAATCTAGGCCATTTAATATTTTTTTTGAGTTTGGGGTGTATTGAAATTCTATATTATTAAGTATTATTTCTTTTTTAAATAAAAATTTTGAACTATTTATCTTTTCATTTTCCGCAAAATTTATGGCTTCTAAATCTTTATTATCATCCTTTAAGTTATCATAAAGTATATCAAGTAAGTGCTTGTGAGTTTTTATCATTTGATAACTTGTTGTAATACGGTTTAAAGATGGGAAAATTCGGAATGATACTGCTGCAAACCCACCTAGAATTGTTAATATCCTAACTGAAGAATATTCCAAATAAACCAATATCAATATTATTCCAAACACTAATATTATAAAAGTAAATTCAAGAAGTATTCTTGGATAATAAGGAACTGAAAAAAGAAAAAAATTTTGTTTTTGAAGCGAATCAAGTGTGGTTTTCAATTTTTTAGAAAAATACTTTTCATTATGAAACAGCTTAACCTCTCTAATAGATTGAAACCCTTGTTGAATAAATTTCTGTGAAGTTGTGATATCCCTAGTTGCTATAGAGCCAGCTTCTCTATGTTTTTTAAAGATGAGCTTTAAGTAAAGAACAATAAGTAGAATAAAAGCAGGTAATGCCAAAATAAACCAGATGTTGACATCGAACATGACGGTAGAGGCATAAAGAAGTAACACCGATAAACCAACTAAAATAAAGATTTCAGTTATAATACCTACTACTGGATTAATAAAAAAACCAATAAATTCTGTAATCGAAATATTTATATTCACTATTAATTGAGACACTCTATTTTTTAAAAAAAAAGAATACGGCCTATTCAAATAATTTTGAAATACTTTTAATTTTAATTCCCCTTCTAGTTTCGTAAGAATATCAGACTGAATTCTCACTACTAAAACAGAATAAATATATTTTAAGATAAAAACAACCATCACTAAACAAATAAAAAATAATTGATTGTTTTGAACAACACCTTCTGGAAGATAATTATATATGTTTTTTAAAAGAAGATTATTAGAAAAATAATCTGGATTAAGAATAAAAACTAAAAGAGGAAATATTAAAGCTATACTAAATATTTCAATTATAGTGGATGAAAAATGCATCAACATAAGAAGTCTTAGTTTCTTTTTTTGTTTTTTTTCAAAAACTTTATTGATTTTTTTAAATATATTCAACGCCAACTCTTTCTTATGCCTTCAAACCTATCCATAATAAGTAAAATTTTTTTTATAAAATCCTCTGTTTTATTTTTTTTTGCCCTTACGTAACCCCGTTCTATTAACGAAGGTCTTAAATCATGATCATATAGCAGATCTTTAATATGCTTGACAAAGTGCTCCGTGTCATTTGGCTCTGCCAAAAGCGCTGCATTGCCTAGCTGCTCTATAGATCCATCAATCTTAGATGCAATAACTGGGCAACCCAAATAGAAAGCTTCTAGAGGAGGCAAATTTTCAGGTCCACAATAAGAGGGGTAAATAAGAGCAAATGCATTTTTGTAAATAACAATCATATCTTCCACTGGAATAAATCCCAGAAAAAATACTTTATCACTTAAGTTGTAATTTTTAACTAAAGTTTCTACATATTTTTTATTTGAATGATCAGAACCAGAAAAAACCAAACAAAATTCATTGTTCCCTTTTTTTATTAAAGATTGCAAAACTTTTAATAAAATGAGATGGTTTTTATGTGGCCAAAATTGTGCTGGATAGAAAAGGATTTTACCTTTAATTTTATACTTATCATATATGTCAATATCATGCCTCATTGCTGGTAAGCTAAAATCAGGTGTTGGATGTGCAACTACCTCGATTCTTTCACTTGGTATTTGATAAAAATTCTGAATTTCCTTCTTTCCTGCTAATGTCCCAGTTATGATTTTGTATGATCTTTTTAAAAACTCTGTAATTTCTAGCTCTCTTTTATTCCAAATTCTATTTGAACTTACTTCAGGAAACCAGGGGTGTGTTAAATGCATCAAATCCCAAACCATAGCTATGTAAGGAATATCAAAAGACTCACCCCCTGGACTTATTTTCCAAACAAACTCAATTTTTAGTTTTAACATTTTGGAGTGGAGATTGCCTTTTAACTTTATAAAATTATTTAGATATGGAAAATATTTTAAAATTTTAATACTAATATTTTTTATTAGTCCATCTGAATTGTATATTTCATAATTAAGATTATACTCATCAAGAAGGTCTTGATACTTATTTAATATTTTTTTATGACAAAAAATGATGTAATTATGTTTTGAGTTTGTAGAAAGTTCAATAAATTTTCTTACTAAACTATCTTGAAAAACATAGCCACCACCATCTTTGGAATCGCTATTATCAATAATTACTGCAACTTTCATAAATAATTACTTTTTTATTGAATTGTTAGCTTTAGCTATAAAATTTACAATTCTAATTATTTCTTTTTTAGTTAAATTGTGTGATGAAGGTAAATAAAGTCCTTTTTCCCACAAACTTTCTGCTACTGGACAAGAATATTTAGTGAAATTTTTTAATTCCTGAAAACATGGCTGAATACTCATTGGACAAAAAAAGGTTCTTGTGTCTATCCCTTTCTTATAAAGATATTTTTGTAATTGATCTCTTGATATTCCAAACTCTGAATTAACAATGAGTCCATACATCCAATACACATTGGTTGCACCCACAGTCTCTCCTTGTATTTTTAGACCTTTAATGTTTTTTATTAATTCATTATAGTTATTAGCAACTCTTATTTTTTCTTTTAAAATTTTATCAATTCTTTTTAATTGAGATAGTCCCATCGCTGCTTGATACCCAGTTAAACGATAGTTATATCCCATTACCTGATGTTTAAATCTTGGTTTAGAAAAACCAACATTTCTTAAAAGCTTTAATCGGTCAGCTAAGCGACGATTATTTGTAACTATCATCCCCCCCTCTCCAGTAGTAATGATTTTGTTTGCATAAAAACTAAAACAACCCATATCTCCAAAGCTTCCTGTCATTTTTTTTTTAAACTTAGCACCATGTGATTCTGCACAATCCTCAATTACAGTCAGATTGTACTTTTTAGCAATTTTGTTTAATTTTAACATGTCAACTGGAAGGCCATAAAGATGTACAGGAATAATTGCTTTTGTTTTTTTTGTAATTAATTTTTCAACTAAATTTAGGTCAAGGTTCCATGTATTTTTATCAGAGTCTACAGGAACAGGAATTGCTCCATTATGAGTTGCAGCTAATGCAGTTGCTATGTTTGTTGAAGAGCTTACCAAAACCTCATCACCGGGCCCAATGCCAGCTGCACGAACAGCTAACTGTAAAGCAGAGGTTCCACTGTTAACAGCAATACCATATCGACAACCACAATAAGCTGCAAATTTTTTTTCAAATTTATTTAAAGAACTACCAAAGCTCCCTGAAATTTCTCCATTTTTTAGAGCTTTAACGACTTCATCAATGTCATCTTGTGTTATTAATGGTTCAAAAACTGATATCATAAATTTATTATTTTATATTTATTTTATCATTATCAAGACCAAGAAATGGCCCTTGCTTAACTGTTATACATTCACTGTCCTCTATAACTCTAATTGCATGAGCCCCATCTACTAAACAAATAGAATCACCTGATTGTAAAATTACTTCTTGAAATTTTTTTCCATTATCATCAAAAAACACTACAGCAATAATACCAGTTCTAACAACAAACATTTGCTGCATGTTTTTTATTTCTCTACTTATTGAATGATGAGTATGTGGCTCCTCTTTATAGCCAGATTTATGTGACATCAAACCAAATTGAAAAGAAGAATCGGTATCAGAGAAAAAAGTAGTCTGTGTAACTTTTTGCTCTTTCCTTATAATTTCAGCATAAGTTTTATTATTATATCTAACAAACTCATATGACATTTTTTATACTATATTTTAATTGGTTAGTTATTTTTATTTAATTTTCGAATATATAACATTTGGAAACCTTCAATGCACTAAAATTACTTAAAACTTCTTTAAACGTTAATAACCAATTTATTAATTTCAAATTATATTGCAAGGAAGTGAGTATTTGTATAGCAAAAACACCATTGATTCAAAAGTAGAGGTGATTTCCTAAAATGTTGATTTGGATAAAAATACTATCTTTGAAATTATCTTATTTTTTTATTAACTATACCTAAAAATTAAATCATGAATATGATATTTGATTAATTTATTTAAAGCTATATCTCATATAATCATTTCTTTTTAAATATATCTAGAGAAGTTTTTTTATCAAAGCATGTTATTAAGCTATCTGAATCTAGATTAATTATTTTAGTCTGCGGTAAATCTGCAAAAAGGTCCATGTCCAAATAACAAAAATCATTGTGTAATTGTTGCCCAAATGAACCCACACCATACTTTATAAAATCTATTATTTTTTTTTTTGATTTATAAAAATGATTTAATTTGTAAAATAAATTATTATTAATATCTGAGTATGTTTTAAACACATGAGTATTGTCAAAACCGCAAATATAAATCTTTGAGTAACCAAGATAAGTTGCAATTGAAAGGGTTTTTAATGCTGTCAAATTAAAATAATTCCTTGAATTAGTAGGATCAGGTTTTCGATTTGAACAAATATCTTCTACATCACAAAAGGATATAGCCTGCTCTATATTAATCTTTTTTTTGAGTTCAGCAGGTACAAAAAGTTTTATTTTTTTTTTTAATATTTTTTTGTATATTGATGCATTTTCGGGCTCTATATTATTTTTCACAAAATAACCAATATCTGAAAGAACATAAAAATTTGGTTTCGGAAAATTTGAATTAATATACTTATTCATGGCAAATATATCAAAATTACATTCCTTGATTTTTTTTTTGGATAATCTGTTTAAAGATGGTCCATTAGCAAAGACAAAAGCTGATTTACCTTTTTTTGAATTCTTTAGTTTTTTCAAATCATGTAATGAAGCACTATATAAAAGTAAAAACTTGCAATATCTAAGCTTAGTTAAGATAAATAATTTTATACGATATAATGCAATCTGTAAGAGACTGGATTTTCTATAGTAGAACCATCTATATTTCATAATAAAAAATATTCACTAAATTTAAAATTTTCTTTATAAGGGTGTACTTAAATAAAATTTTTACCATTTAAAAGTTCCTCAACTTTATTTAGATGACAAATAATTTTATTCTGGTGTTTATAGATTTTACTCATATTAATTTAAATAATATCACAAAAATGATATAAAAATAGTATAATGACCAAATTACTTATATTAAGCTTTCATGGAAGCAAAAGATTACCAAAAATTAGGGAGAGACTTGAAGCTTTAAATTTGAAATTTAAAATTATTTATGGTGTTGACGCATCTAAGAAAAAAAATATTTCCCTGTTAAAGAAAAATTATAATAAAAAAAGAGCAGAATATTTTCTTGGAAGAAAAATGTCTTACGTTGAAATGACCGCACCTTATGCGCACACTAAAGCTTATAAGTATATTATTAAAAACAAAATAAAAAATTGTATAATTTTAGAAGATGATGCATGGCCATCTAAAAATCTCAAAAGTTGGATTAATGAAAAATATCACAATAATAATCCATACATTATTGGATTTTCTTCTTATGATGGATTCGTAGAAAAAAAACCAAAATTTCGATTATTTAAAAAATATAATATACACCCTGCAAATACTCATCTTATTCATGTTACTGCATATATGGTGAATAATAATTTTTGTAAAATATTTTTAAAGAACACAAAAGGTAAAATATGTGGAATATCTGATTGGCCATTTGATTTATTAAATAACAAAATTAGCTCTTCGATAGCCTTACCTTATCCCGTAGCAGTTGATGAGAGCAACATTTCACTGCTAGCTAAAAATAGAGATAAAACAACACCTAGCTACAAATTAAAAAGATACATACCAATTAATATTTTTTCTTTTTTCTCTTTTGCTTATTATATACTTCATATTCCTTATTTAACAGGCAGATACCCTAATATTCAATTTTATAGAGAACATTTTTATAAAAAAAAAATTGCTGCACTTAGAAATATCATCTTTAAAAATTTAATTAATACAAAGGATATTTATTTAAATCCAAAATTTTATGAAAATGATTTAACAAAAATTATAAAAAATAACTATTTATTAAGAAAATAATAAAATTAAATATTTTTTAAAATTTTTTCGGCAAAGTCAATTTCTTTTTCTAAATTTGGTTTATTTTTAATGAGTGGCTCTTTAGTGAATTTTTTTAAAAAGGTGCTATCTTTAAGCAATTCACATATATCTGCATAATTATTTTCCATATAATCTGAAAGATTAACAAAAGAATTTGGATTAAAATCATATTTAATATTTTGGTCTGCCCAAGAAATAGGTAGGCAGTTTGACAAAAAAGCATCTGGTATTTTCTCATCATAATATCCAGGATATAAAGCATTATGTGGACATAAACTGAAAGCATAATTTTTCATTACTTCATCTTTTTTAAATTCACTAAGATTGTGATTTTTTATTTTTTTATCAAAGTAAGGTCCAAATCCATCCACATCAAAAAAGGTTGAAAATTGTTCATACATGCTCTTACGCGGTTGAGTCAAATGACTTGTAAAAAAGCATACTTTTTTTTCTTTTTTTAAAAATTCTGAACCCATAGGCTTCATAAGATCTTCAATCCTGTAAAAAGAACCAAATCTTATCGCATTTAGTTCATTATTTTTCCTAAAAATTTGTTCACTGGACCAGTCTACATAATCTTTCCAAATTGGAAATCTTAAATGGTTTTGATTTTCTATTCCTAGATGTGGGCTAATATAATAATCACATTCTATATGAGGATTTGATGATTGATTTTCAGCCGAGTAAAAAATTTTTATAGAAGATTTTTTTTTTAATGAATATAAATCAATATTTGGAAATAAGTTATCAATATTTGGAAATTTTTTTTTGATAAAATTTAAAGATTTTCTTTTGATAGACATGGGGTCATAAGGACCAATAAATAAAATATCTGCATTCTCAATACTTACAATTTCAAGATTTCTTTTGCTTAATTTTGTAAGAAGTTTAAGAAAAACACTACTCCTTACATCGTGCGTCCAAAGACATGCTATTTTTATATTTTTCATTTAAGTTCATTTTTATAAAAAGGGGCTTCCCTATCCCTTTTAGAAATTATTAGTTTTTTCTTTCTCGAAAGCTCTATTTTAAAGAATGGATCTTTATAATTGTAAGTAAACTGACTATTCTTACCTAAATAATAGTTGGTCTGCTTATAATGATAAACTGCATAATTGCTAAGCACTAAAAAACTATTACCATGATTTGGTGGTATTAAAATTTGAAAATAATTTTCACTACTTAAAATAAATTTTTCCCATATCCCAAAATTTTTATTTTCTTTGTCACAATTTAAAATAATTGCCTCACATTTTCCAAATACACATGAAACTAATTTCCAAGTTTTGGTATTCCCGTGCATACCTTTAAAAACATTTTTTTTATTTATTGAAAAATCATCTTCAACAAAATCTAAATTAAGTAGTTTTTTATAATTTTTTTTATTAAAAGACTCAATGTATCTACCTCTTACATCCACAAAATTGGTATTAGGGTAAATAATAGATAATCCTAATTTTTTAGATTTTTTAACCAACATTCTATTCTTTATTTTTTATTCTTTGATTGCTTAATTATTTTTATATTATCAACATTTTGACGGTTTAAATAACAGTTATATACATATTTAATAAAGTATATTATAGGGTTTTAGATGAATAAAAAGATACTTAAACACTTAATATATAGAATTTGTAAACTTGCGTATCTTTCAAATGAAGGCCACGTACCTAGTGCACTATCTGTACTTGATATTGTTTGGGTAATTTATAGCGATATAATAAATATTAATTTAATCAAAAAAAAATCTTCAAAAAGAGACATCTTTATAATGAGTAAAGGTCATGGATGCCTAGCTCAATATGCTGTGATGGAAGAAAAAAAATTCTTTAAAAAAAAGTACTTAGATTCTTTTGGTAAATTTAAAAGTAAATTTGGTGGTCATCCTGATGCCAATAAAATAAATGGTGTAGAGGCATCCACTGGTTCGCTAGGTCATGGCTTTCCATTTGCTGCTGGAATTGCTTATGCCAATAAACTTAAGAAAATTAATTCAAAAATTATTTCACTTGTTGGAGATGGTGAATGTAATGAAGGCACTATTTGGGAAACATGTTTACTAGCGAGTCATCATGAATTAAATAATCTAACTTGTATTGTTGATAATAATCAATCTTCTGATAGAGCTTTAAAAATTCATAATATAAAACATAAGTTCACTTCTTTTGGATGGAAAGTAATTGAAGTCAATGGTCACTCTCACACGCAAATCATAAAATCTCTTAAGTCAAAATCACAAAAACCAACTGCAATTATAGCTAATACAATTAAAGGCAAAGGTGTAAAAATTATGGAGAAAAACCAACATGAGTGGCATCATAAAAATATAAGTATGGATATGTTAAAAAAAATAAAAATTGAACTAAAAATATAATGAGAAAAGCATTTGTAAATATTGTAGAAAAAGTTTTTAAAAAAAATAAAAAAATAATCTTGCTTCTAGGTGACATTGGTGTTTTTGGATTCAGAAACTTACTTAAGAGAGAGCCAAAAAGAGTAATAAATATCGGTATACTTGAGCAGTCAACAATCAGTTTTGCAGCTGGTCTTTCAAAAATGGATTACATTCCAATAGTGCACACGATCGCACCATTTATTGTTGCAAGAGCTTTTGAGCAACTTAAAATTGATTTTGGCTATCAAAAGTTGAGAGGAAATTTTGTTTCAGTGGGGGGTTCTTATGATTATGCTGCTCTGGGTTGTACACATCATTGCCCTGAAGATATTAACTTGATTAGCAATATCCCAACATTTCAGATCATTCTGCCAGGGAATTCGGATGAGTTTGAGCAGCTTTTTTTACAATCTTATGACAATTCGAGTCCAACTTACTTTAGACTTAGCGCAGAGGAAAATAAAAAAAATATAAAAGTGCAATTTGGAAAAGCAAATATTATTCAGAAAGGAAATGGAGGCACTATAATAGTTGTTGGACCTATGTTGGACTACTTACTTCCCTTTGTAAGAAATTACGATTTATGTGTGGTATACTATACAACAATAAAGCCATTTGATTATGAGGTTTTAAAAAAAGTAATTAAAATAAATAAAAAAATACTAGTAATTGAGCCATTTTATACAGGAACAATTAACAATGAAATTATAGCAAATATTAATACTGAAATTAGAATCAAAAATATTTCAGTTCCCAAGAATTTTATAAATCACTATGGTACAAAAAAAGAAAATGATACACAATTAGGTTTTCAGTCACAAAAAATAGAAAAAGAAATTAAAAAATTTTTTAAATAAAGATGAAAAATCAATTTGATCAACTAATCTCAAAAAATAGTGAAATTTTATATAAAAAGAAAAACTTTAAATTTTTAAAAGATAAAAAAATACTTATCACAGGCGCAACAGGATTGCTTGGAATACACTTTGTAAGTTTTTTTTTGGAGAGTTTAAAATATAATTATAAACCAAAAAAAATAACCTTAATTTTCAAAAGTTCACTACCTAGTAATTTTAACTTTCTAAAAAAACAAAAAAAATTTAAACTTATTAGAAGTAAATTAGATAATATTAAGAACCTAGATATTCAAAAACAAGATTATATAATCCACCTAGCAGGCTATGGCCAACCATCTAAATTCTCAAATTATGCAATTGAAACATTTAAACTAAATACAGAAGTTGTTGTTTCATTATTAGAAAAAGTAAATAAAAATGGGTGTTTCTTATATTTAAGCTCAAGTGAAATATATAGTGGTCTAAAAAATGACTGGACAGAAAATAGAGTGGGTACGGCCAACACAGATCATCCAAGAGCTGGCTATATTCAGTCAAAAAAATCTGGAGAAACTCTCGTAAATTTGTGGGCAAAAAAATTTAACATTTATGCAAAATCAATAAGACTTTGTTTGGCTTATGGGCCAGGAAATAAAAAAAATGACAAGAGAGTATTATACCAGTTTATAGACAAGGCACTTAAAGATAAAAAGATAAAAATGCTAGATTCTGGGACTGAAAAACGTTCCTACATCTATATAGCTGATGCAATGGAAATGATGATAAATGTGTTATTTTTTGGAACTAAAAATATTTATAATATTGGTGGTAAGGAAAAAGTAACAATACTAGGTTTGGCTAAAAAAATTGGAAAAATTATAGGTGTACCAGCACTCTCTCCCTCTAAAAAAAAATTAAATAATATAGGTGCACCATCTTCTGCTTTTGTAAAAAACAATGTTTATAATAAAGAATTTAAAATAAAAAAAATGATAGATCTCAATACAGGGCTAAAAGAAACAATTAAATGGCAAAAAATAATTAATAAAAACTAAATTTTTGAAAACTTTATTATAATAATTCCGAGTGTATTTCTTAAAATAATTTTAGGTAAATTAAATAATTTATATCCAGCCTCACCCTCAGATCTAGCAAAATGCTTAATGGGAACTTCTTTAAATTTAATTTTAAACTTTAAGCACACTCCAACAAACCCCCACCAAAACCCTTCTTTCATTTTTAATAACAGACTATCTGGCAATTTTTGAAAATCATTCTTATTACCAATTACAAAAGGGCAGCTTGGATCTTTAAGCTTAGAGTTAAAAATAATATCATGAAGGACTTTAAATAAAGCACTATATAAAAGTCTGTTAAGAGGATCTTTTCTGGGGAACCTAAATCCAAATAAAAATGTTTCTTCTTCTGGGAGGTTTTTTAAATTTTCTACTAGAGAGCTAACTTTAATTTGATTGTCGCTATCTGTACAAAGAATGTAATCGCCCGTTGATGCTTTAATGCCATCTAAAACTGCCCTACTATATCCTCTTTTTTCAAAAGTACTTAAGTTTAAAATTGGATATTTATATTCTAAATTTTTTATCAGCTCCTTAGTTCCATCTGTACTTCCATCTTCAACTAATACGAATTCAAAATTTATTTTTCCATTTAATGAAGAGTTCCACTCTGAAAGTAATTTTTCTAAGTTTCCTACCTCGTTATGAATTGGTAAAACAATTGATATTTTTTTCATTATCATAACATTTTTTTACTATAAGTGAGATATAACTAAAAGACTTAATATTTTGGATATTATAATATAATTCTTAAATATGCTCTATACTATTCAAATTTAGTGTTAATTTAAAATAATATATAGTTAACAATTAAATATATTTTTTAGGATTTAAAAAATGTACACTTTATAATACTTTCCTTGAAGTAAATGTCCTTCAAAATTGATCACCCAATCATTTGGGACAACAATACCTCCAAGTTTATATTTCTGAGAGAGATTAACCCAATCACTATAACTGTGTTCCTCAAAGCTCTTTTTAATTACCGTTTCATGAATGGTGCCTTGCCGCCTGGTAATTATTGGAGGATCAAAAAAATTGACTAGATACATTTCACCAATCATTTCTGCCATAAAATTTAAAAGTTTAATATTGTAAGGTAAGAAGTCTATGGATGTGTCAAAGAACATCGGTTTATAAGCATTTCTACTTAATAACTGCAGACCATACCTGTTTCCAACAAAACTTCCTTTTATCTTTAATTTTTTTACATCACTCCATAAGTTGTAGTCAATAATTTGAGATTTAGAATTTGTTAATAAAATATAATTATTTACAAATAGTTTTTTTAAATTTGAAACTTTTGCTGAGTTTAAAGAAAATAAACTATAAAAGGTACACAGAAGTATTGTTAAAATAATAAAAAAAGAATTAGATTTTTTTAAATTTAAATATGAATTATTTATATGGCTAAAAAAATAAATAAAAATAAATGCTGATAAAGGAAAAATAAGAATTGAATATAGCATTGTAAATCTATTTGGAATAGGAATCCACAAAGGTAAAAAATTGTCTCCGAACAATTTGACAATATAAAAAATAACAGTTGATATTATCATGCCCAAAAAAATAATTGTAGTGCCTTGCATTAAATTACCTTTTAACTCTTTATAGTTTTTTTTTAAAAAAATTAATAAAATTAATGCAATAAAAATTAATTTAATATGAAATTTAACCCACATAACGTTGCCACCTCTATGGCCATCCCAATAATCTATATAGCTTTTAAAAAGTTCAGGATTATAAAAAGAACTTATATTTACAATATTGTCTTCCCTCATATAAAAAAAAATTAACAAACTTGAAATTAATATGGTTGAACCAAACATTAGTCCTTTTAAGAAATTTAAATATTCAATATTCAAATCTTTAAACTTAAAAAATTTATTTAAAAAAAAGAAAGAAATTATAATTCCCATATTCCAAAACCCTATTACGGGATGTATCGAGATCAATACCATTGAAAAAAAGCCAACGTGTCTATAAAAGCCAGCAAATAAAATTCCAATAATAAATATCAAAAGAGAGTTGGATAATTCTCCCCAAATGTGATCTGAGAAGTACAAAATGGGATAATCTGCAGAGCCAATGTGAAATATGAAAGTTAAATGAATTATACTTATTAAAAATGTCAAAAAAACTGAAGACGTAAAAGCGTACCCAATAAACATAACTCCAAGTAATAAAAAGAAAATATTTAAAAATGTTAAAATCTTAGTTATTATAAAAATATTAATCTTTAACTTAAAGAGAAAGGCTATAATCTGGTTTATTAGTGTCCAGCTATTATAAATAGCCTGATTCCACACGTTTGCTTTATCTGCATATTCTATTTTATTAGACAGGACTAGACCATAATCAATAGCCATTCCTAATATAGGTATATCCAAAAAAAAGAGAATTACTAAAGAGGCAAAAAAAGAAAGTAGAAGTATTAATTTATAATCATTTCTAAGCATTTAATTCTTTATAATGGAGTTCTTTATTAAAATATATAATCAAAAATACATATTCATTATTTTATTTTTTAATATTATCTTAGTTCTTCAATGGTAATTTCACTTTTTACAAAAAAATATTTTAATACAGATATTACAAATCTATCTTGAAACTCTGTTTAATAATTTAAGAATTACTATTTTTTCATATCTTCTTAATACAATATAAGGAAGTTTATTGATTCTTAATAAACTACTTGTAATTAAAAAAATATTCTGCTGCTTTCCAGTCTGTTGAGTTATTTATATCAATATCAATTCTATTTTTATCTGTAATTAAAACTTTAGGGTTTTTTCCATATAAATTAGGTTTTTTTAAAAGAATATTTTTTACTTCAGAAACATATACATAGTCATTTCTAATATAGACTTTTGGTAAATCCTGTCTTCTGGTTAAAAAGTTTGGAATAAACTTGCAGACAAACCCCTCCACTTTTTTAAATTTATTTATTTTAACCATCCAATTTGGGTTATTATTAGCAATTGCTTCTCTTACACTAAATACAGATGTGCAATTTTTAGAATTTTTAAATAGTTTCCATGCATCATTAAGATCTTGCAAGCTCCTTAACGGAGATGTTGGCTGCAATAATATAAAGTTTTTAAAAAAAACACCATTTTTTTTATAGTGACTTATTGCATGCAAAATAACCGACTCAGTAGTGGCTGTATCTGTAGCAAATTTTTTAGGCCTTAAGAATGGTGCACTAGCGCCAATTGATAAAGCATAATTTCTAATTTTTTTACAATCTGTAGAGACACAAACTAAACCAAGTTTTGATGCTATTGCTAATTTAATAGTCCAGTATATTAAAGGCTTTTTAGAAAAATTTTTTATATTCTTATTTTTTATTGTTTTTGAATTTTTTCGCGCAGGTATTATAATTATATTATTTGGTAACATTTTAATTATAAAAAAAATTTATTAACTATTTAAAATTTAATATTTTTTTTAATAACTTAAAAAAGTCTAATTATTGCCAGTTTAATCAAGAATTGATATAAAAAAAAACCCCAGCTTTTGTAAAGTTGGGGTTTTTAAAAATAAAATATAAATTATCTAAAAAATAAATTTTTTGAAAATTTTTTTCAGTGCATAAATCAAGCCAATTGAGCTATTAGTACTGGTCAGCTACACGCATTACTGCGCTTCCACATCCAGCCTATCAACGTG
>MDTF01012432.1_pt1 | contig 28320 bp, 26 predicted proteins | sample 811191 | NCBI WGS metagenome assembly MDTF01 (sample SAMN05326649, study PRJNA326480) | marine metagenome | isolation source: seawater | place: Southern Ocean | collected 2011 | reverse complement strand
TATTCGCACTTTTACTTTTAACAGAAGTACCTGTCTTCTTAAAACGCTTAGCAGCTCCAGAATGTGTTTTTAATTTATATCCCATATTAATCTTCTTTTATATTTATATTTACTTCTTTTTCAAAGGAGAAAGAACCATCAGTAACTGCCTACCTTCAAGTGAAGGCTCTTGGTCTACTTGGGCTATATCTTCCAGCTCATCTCTCAATCTATTTAATAGATTAAGACCCATGTCACTATTCAAAATCTCTCTACCTCTAAAACGGACGCTTATTTTAGTCTTATCTCCGTCAAGAATAAAGCTTTTAACCTTTTTTAATTTAATATTATAGTCTCCTACATCTGTAGATGGTCTAAATTTGATTTCTTTTGTGGTATTTCTTTTAACTTTAATCTTTGAAGAAGAAAGACTTTTTTTCTTATCAAAGACATGCTTACCATAATCTAAAAGCTTGCAAACAATAGGAACTGCATCTGATGGAGAAACTTGCACTAAATCAAGCGAAGCAACTCGAGCTGACTCTAGCGCAACAGAGAATGCTACTAAGCCTTGTTTTTCTCCATTAGAGCCTATAAGCATGACTTCAGTAGCTCTTATTTTTTCATTTATAGGAGTGATATTTTTTTTCTGAGAAGCTATGAGGATACCTATAATGATTGACTAATAAAGTTGATAAACATTAATAATTTAATAAAAGATTATTTAAGAGTTGTAAGGATATAATTTTTATCATAATTTGTTGGTGATTTTATACTAATTAGACCATTTCGCAATATTTTTTATTATGGCTGGAGAAAAGAATGGCGCCATTCGCCATTATCTATTTGATATGAGTCTCTTTTATTCAATCTAGATTCATGACCTTCCCAAAATTCAAAGTAATATGGAGTAAACGAATAGCCCCCCCAGTAATCTGGGCATTTTTTTAGATTATCTAATTCAAGAGATTTACTATAATTTACTAATACTGTCTCAAAAGAATCTATAGATTCAGATTGATTAGATGAAATAGCTAACGCGTTCTTTTGATCTGATCTATTTTGAAAGTATTTATTGTTAAACTCTACTGAGGTTTTTTTGATTCTAGCTTTTAGCCTAATTTGTATATTGATGGTATTCCAATAAAACAAAGCAGTAATTTGATTATGCTCCATAAATTCTTGAGATTTGGGTGAGTCATAATTTGAAAAGAAAATGAACTCATCATTATTAACAAACTTTAAGTTTACAAATCTTGAATTAACTTCTTTTGACTCAGTTGAATATGATGAAATGCTTATGGCTTCAATATTTTTTTGATTTAAGCTTGAGGCAGCATCATATTTTTCTTTAAACTTAATATATGGTTTTAGAGAGCTATTGTTTAGAAAACTGATCATTATGCAAAAGTATTGATTATTTTTTGTACTGCCATCCTTGAAGAATACATTTCTATGGCTAAGGTTTTACAATTATTAGGTATTTCATAAGAATAATCAGGATTATCAATCATTTTCAGTATCTCTGAAACTACTTTATTGCAATCCATCCCATAGCATGCAAAACCAACTTTTCTATTATTAATTATTTCAAGAAGGTCGTTGCCCTCATTGATACATGCCAAGACCGGTAAACTATTATGCATATATGAAATAAACTTACCCGGAACATTGTGTGTTCGATGTCGAGGATCCAGCAAGACCAAACCAAAGTGACATTGTGAATATAGATTTGATATTTCATTATGGTGAATTTCATCAAAAAATAATATATTTTTTAATTCACGTTTTTTTGACTCCTTGATTAATGACTTAACTTCACTGCCTCTTCCTACAAATACAAAGCCAATATCATCTCTTGTCTGATCTAATTTATGAATGGCATCTATAAATAATTTAATACCTTGAGCGATACCCATATTTCCTGAATAAACAAAAATCTTCCTTCCATTTAAAATTGTATTCTTTAAAATAATTGGGCACTTTGAAGGCTCGACATCTGACAGCCAGTTATTCAAAAGTTCAATTTTTCTAATATCTTTAATTTCCCATTTACTAAGGTAATCTATACTGGCTTGTGCTTGAAAGCCAATAGTATCAGCTACAGAGTACTGATATGACTCTATTATCTTAAAAAAATAGAAAGGAATTCCTCGCTTCATTATGCCCATATCAACTGCCCATTCTGGAAAAATATCTCTTAAGATAAGGTACCCTTTACAGTTATGGTTTTTTTTAAGATATTTAATAAGAGGGCCAAAAAAAATTGAGGGTGAGTACCAAATGATCCCATCTAAGGGATACTGAAAATCATCACTCTTACTTAGCCTTCTACGAATAATAAAAGGCATTAAAAACTCAGACAATGTTCTTCTAATATAACTAACATCTTTTGTCTTGGGGGCTAGCACTCTAAAAACTTCAACGCCATTTATCACAGACTTTGTAATAGGCTGTTTAATTGTTGAGTCTGGTGTTATGACTATGGGTTGATGGCCTTGTCTGAAGAATTCATATGCTAAATTTTCTAACATAATTGATGCAGAGCTCCGAATAGGAGGATAACAATCAGCGATAATCGCGATCCTCATAACCTTTATTCCAGAGACTTGTTAGGCTTATGCCATATTTTTCTATTTATAAATTCTGTATAACTTAAAATAATTCTAATCATCTTATCGGACACATTCAGGGGAGTGTAATCATTTACAAGATTTAATAGTCGGTTTTCTCCTCGAGACTGAAGTTCTATTACTTTTAAGGCCTGATTTATTGAATTAATACAAAGACCAACCATAATAACAGATGCCTCCTCAAATCCCTCGGGACGCTCATGAACCTCACGAATATTTAATGCTGGAAAATTTAAAATAGAAGATTCTTCTGTAATTGTTCCACTATCAGAAAGAACACAACGAGCCTCTGTTTGAAGTTTTATGTAATCAAAAAAGCCAAAAGGTTTTAAAAATTTAATTAAAGGATTTGAAGCAATACCCAAATCATCAAGTCTTTTCCGAGTTCTTGGATGAGTAGAAAATATAATAGGATTTTTATAACGATCTGCCAAATCATTCAAAATATTAACTAATTTAGTAAGATTTTCAGGCGAATCAACATTTTCCTCCCTGTGGCAGCTTACAACAAAGTATTCTTTCGAGGTTAGATTCAATTCTTCAATAATATTTGATGAATTTATATTCTCAGAATAATAATCAAGTACTTCCCTCATAGGGCTTCCTGTTTTAATAACTTGATCAGGGGACAAACCCTCTCTTAATAAGTATTCTCTAGCAATTTCACTATAGGTCAGGTTTATATCAGAAGTATGGTCTACTATTTTTCTATTTATCTCTTCAGGAACGCGCATGTCAAAACAACGATTACCAGCCTCCATGTGAAAAATAGGTATTTTACGGCGTTTAGCAGGAATCGCAGATAAACTGCTATTCGTATCTCCCAATATTAATAATGCATCAGGTCTTTTTTTTTGCATTGCTCTATCTGCGGAAATAATAATATTTCCAATAGTTTCTGATGCATTTTGTCCTGCGGCCTCTAAAAAGATATCTGGTTTTCTAATACCGAGGTCACTGAAAAATACCTCATTAAGCTCATAATCGTAGTTTTGGCCTGTGTGAACTAAAATATGATCACAAAATTGATCTAATTTTGCAATTGTTCTTGAAAGACGAATAATTTCAGGTCGAGTTCCAACAATGGTCATTACTTTAAGCATTCAATGAGCCTCTTATAAATTCAAGTTTTAGAAGTAAATCTTTAACTTGATTCACATCCAATCTATCAGTGTTATGAGATGTATAATCCTCTTCGCTTGATAAAGAGGTTTCTCCCTCAACAAAGAACTTATTATAATTTAAATCTCTATCGTCCATAGGAACGCGATAATAACGCTCCATAATCTCAGCTTTTACCATTTCTTCTCTTGATAAGAGTGATTCATAAAGCTTTTCTCCATGCCTAGTCCCAATAATTTTTATTTTTGAATCTGATTTATATAATTCCTTCAGGGCTAAGGCTAAGTCCTCAACTGTCGATGCGGGTGCTTTTTGGACAAAAATGTCACCCTGATTAGCATGTTCAAATGCATGAAGGACCAAATCAACTGAATCCTCTAAAGACATTAAAAAACGTGTCATAGTTGGATCCGTAATAGTTAAATCTTTATTACTTTTCATTTGCTCAACAAATAAAGGTATAACTGAACCTCTTGATGCCATAACATTACCATATCTGGTAGCACATAGAACTGTTTCACCGTTCCGACGCATTCGAGCTTTGGCAACCATAAGGCGCTCCATCATTGCTTTAGACATACCCATTGCATTTATAGGATAAACTGCTTTGTCGGTGCTTAAAACTACGACACGTTTCACATTTTTTTCTATAGCAGCAGTCATTACATTATCAGCACCTAAAATATTTGTTCTAACGGCTTCCATTGGATAAAATTCGCAGGATGGTACTTGTTTAAGGGCTGCTGCATGAAAAACGTAATCCACTCCATTCATAGCTTCATAAATACTATCGTAATTCCGTACATCACCTATAAAAAATTTAACCTTTTTGTTATTAAGAGAAATTCTCATATCCTCTTGTTTTTTTTCGTCTCTGCTAAATATTCTTATTTCAGAAAAATCTGAATTTAAAAATCTTTGAAGAACTGCATTACCAAAAGATCCAGTACCTCCTGTTATTAATAAAACTTTATTTTTAAACATTTTATAAGTCCTTATTTTTATTTAACCAAAATCATACATTGATTTAACTAATTCAGGCCAAGGTGGAGGATGATATCCTGTTTCTTTTCTGAAAGAAGAAGAGTCAAGTGATCTATCAATTACAAAATTATTGTCTTCTAATATCTCAATATCTTTACCGTAAATATTAGCAACTAATGAAAGTAAATCAAATTTATTAATTGGCTCTGCAGACACATGGTAGACACCATGAAGTTGTATGTTCGGAATCACATAGTCTCTAATCAAGCGCGCCATTTCAACAGTAGGTAGTCCAGAAAAAATTGCTCTTTTAAATCCAGTTACTTTCTCTTCCTGCGAGAGAAACCAACTTATTAGACTACGATTGCCATTTAACTCATGGCCTATAATAGATGTCCTCAAGGTTATTGAGTTTGGGTAATTAACTTCTCCGAGACGCTTGCTGACTCCATATAGATCTTGAGAATCTGGTATATCAGCCTCTGTATATAGCCCCTTATCACCAGTAAATAAACAATCAGTACTCATATGAATAAACCTAGAGCCGATATTGGAACAAATCCTTGCAAGTCTATGAGGTAAAAGTGAGTTTATTGGTAAAGCAACTAAAGGATCATTGATATCTGATAATTGCTTTACCAGACCAATGCAATTAATTACGACCTCTGGTTGCATCTTATGAATTAGAGTTTTAAAAGATTCTATATTATCTGCGTCAATATCAGTAACGATTAATTTTTGAAGATCAGCATCAAATAAATCAATAGATGATGATGATCGAACTGCACCAATAACATCAAAATCATCAGACTCATTAAAAAGACGAAAGATAGTGCTTCCAAGCATTCCTGAGGCACCTAGCACTAATATTTTTTTCTTATTTTTTAACATAAACAATAATAAATTTTACCATTTTATCAATACTTAATCACTGGTTTAAAAAAATCAAAGGAAAGAAACGGAAAAATTTATAAACTGATTAATCATTATTCATGTGATTAAAACCATTTATATTTTCAATTAATAATTCTAGGACATATTTTTCATTATTAGTCTTTAAGGCCGAAGTAAGTTTTTCTATAATAATTTCAACCTGATCCCAATCAATAAAAACCTCTTCAGCACGCATAATTTTTTCATGAACAGTAGGTTTTACATTATTGCCGATAAGCAATTCTTCATACAACTTTTCTCCTGGTCGTAAGCCAGTAATTTGTATTTCAATATCACCAAGTAAGTTTTTATCATCTTTAATTGATAGCCCTGACAAGTTAATCATTAGTGTTGCTAAATCAAATATTTTAATAGGCTCTCCCATATCAAGAACGAAAACGTCACCACCACTTGCAAGAGAAGTTGACTGGATAACAAGCTCAGCAGCTTCGGGAATGCTCATAAAATAACGTGTAATTTCTTTATCTGTTAAAGTTACTGGTCCACCTGACTCGATTTGCTCACGAAATAATGGAACTACCGAACCTGATGACCCTAGGACGTTACCGAAACGAACCATGCTATAAATAGTTTTATCAGAACCTATATTAAGATTATTTTTACTTTGAAGAATTATTTCGCAAAATCTTTTTGTTGCCCCCATAACATTTGTAGGTCTTACTGCCTTATCAGTAGATATCAGAACAAACTTCTTAATACAGAATTTATCAGCAAATTGGACCAAGCCAAAGGTCCCCAAAATATTATTACTGACTGTTTGCATAATATTCTTTTCTACCATTGGGACATGTTTGTAGGCAGCTGCATGAAATATAATAGTTATTTTATGTCGATTTTGAATAGATTCTAATAATTTTAAGTCGCAGACATTGCCTATAATAGTTACAATTTCACAATCTTTAAGATTGCTAAGAATTTTACGCTCAATTTCATATAATGCATGTTCGGAAATGTCTAGTAATATTATTTTGCTTGGTTTTAATTTTACAAGCTGAAGACATATCTCTCCTCCAATACTTCCACCTGCCCCGGTAACTAAAACTACATCTTCTATTGAAATAGCCTCTTTTAATAGATTTTTATGAGGGGGTATTGACTCTCGTCCAAGTAAATCACTTATACTGAAAGTGGAAAATGCTTCAACGGACTTCTTTCCTAATACAATATCCTCAAGATGTGGCACTCTTGTTACCCTAACGCCTAATGCTCCAATTGATTTTATAATATTAATTTTATTTTCTTTAGTGAGGCTTGGAATTGCTAAAGCTATTTCTGTTACCCCATGCTTAGAGATATATGATTGAGCATCTTTTATTGAGATTATTGGTATATTTGACGTTCTCCTGCCTATTAATAATTTATTGTCATCAATAAAAAAACATATTTTATGTGTTAAAGACTTTGAAATTGTAGAACTTAACATTGCTCCAGCAGCTCCTGCTCCATAAACACCAATCTTTTTAAAATTCTTATTGATTTCTTTTAAACGATTTCTTGCAAACCCTCTATAAAAAATTAATAGTAAGCAAGATAGTGAAGTTGAGCTAAAAAATATGGCAATTCCATCATCTAAGTTCCAGATTAGAATTAGATTTGCGAGCAAGGATCCAATAATTAACTTATTTAATGAAATGGATAAGTCTGTTTCGCTAGATATATCGTTATATAGACCGAGAAATCTTAGTACGACAATAAAAATAGTAACTTGATAGATGATATTTAGGGCACCTGAATAAATATATCCCGATATCAGCAGTTGACTCAAAAATGTAGCAAAAATTAAAATAGATGCGTCTAAAAAAATCGAAATTACTAGCTTAACACCAGGAGAGAAACCTCTTACTATCTTAATAATGTCATAATGCATATTGAAATTAATAAATCTCACCAAGCTACCTCTGAGTTGATCTTCGCCAAATTATACGTTGAACTTCTTGAAGAGATACTGAATATTCATTTGTGGTATCAATAGTAATCATCTCTGAATATTTAAAATTAATTTTTTTAGCTAACTCGAACCTGGCACGAACAAATGATTCAGGCTCTGGTATTTTTCGTAATTTATTCCTAGATAAGGTCACTTCCAACGGCGCTTCAGCTTTTATAACTAAGTCAGGATGAGGCATGGATAGATAGTTGGATGTCTCAAGCTTTGATAAATAGTTAGTGATTCTTGAATTTCCCTTAATTCTTGGTCCGTCCATATACTCAGATGGATAACGGTCAGTAATTACTGTACATCCCTCCATCAACATATAATGATATTTTTTAATAAACTCCCTTCTATCGATTGAATCCAACCAACAAACTAGAGGATGAGGCAAATTAATTGAAATTTGGAAGTCTTGGTCTTTATTTGGTGTTTTATTGATCTTGAATAGATTCTTAAAGAAAGAATAAATAGCAATAAACTGCCATAAAAGTTTTGTTCTCCAATTCTTTTTAGGTTTACCTAAGTGAATATGGACAACATCAAACCTATCTGAAAGCCATTCAACAATATTATTTGATAAAGTTGACTTTCCACTAGCTTCGGAACCAACAAAAGCTATCAAAAGACCTCCAGGTAATAGAAATCTATTTTTTCTCTTAACTTTAAATTTGCCACGTGCATATGCATATAAAAATTGATAACTTCTTAATATCTCAGCACTAATAGATCCTCTTACTTTGTGATCAAAAACATATCTCATTTTAATTCCAAGACTTATTCGAGATATAAGCGAACCCTTATTAATCAATGCATCTAAAGAATTATTAAAAAGCGAGTTATCTAGCTCAGGAAGCCAATTATTGATCATATCTAACATTACGCCCCTATCAGCTCTATCTAAAAGCCAATTAAGTTCAGCAGTGATATTTTTAAGGTCACGGTAGAAAAGAAAATTCTCTACAGGTGAAGGTTGCTCTATTAATTTTCTAATTACAAATAAAATGCAGTCTGCTTCAGCGCAAGGTATATAAACTTTTGTCTCCTGATCAAGAATACGATTAGAAAGAAACATTTTCTCAACACGTAAATAATGATTTTTGAAGATTGACCCTCCTGTCACTATCTTAAAATATACATGCAGGTGGACCAAGAGACCTGTTTCAGGATCGGCTCCAAAATAATGATAAACATAAGGAGTGGGTTGCGTCCCTCTATCATGAGCCATCCTAAAACCAAAAGAGGAGATAATTTCATTAAACTTATCTACGGATCCAGATCCTAATAACAGGTCTAAGTCATCAACCCCACTTACAGCAGGAATTAGATTATTATTACTTTTGAAATGGCAATACTCTACATCACTACTGTTAAGTTCAGCAAACAATTTTAGAATAAAAGAATTCATAGTTATATCTCAGTTAAATGATATTAACTTTATGAAATAATAAAATAAAGATAGTAAATCATGTGTTGTAAAAGGCAATGATAATATAAAAAAGTGTTGAATGTCAGTTTTTTATATTATGTCTAGAAAGTATAAAATCTATACCTAAATCATTTTTTTCATTGAAATCGCCGACTTCTATGCAAATTCCTTGATTATTTAACTTACATAGCTTTTCAAGAATTGTGAATAGGCCTTGGGAGTGTTCAATAAAGTTTTCTAAATTACCGATATCCTTGATTCTTGGTGATAAATTACCACGTTTTTTTAATTGCTCAATTAACTTTTTTTTTGGGCCATTGAGAAGAATTAGCCTATCGGGAAAAGGACAAAGGTCAAAGAAAGATTCAATTTCCTTCTTTTCTGCACAATGAATTGGAGAGCAAAGAAAGTTATGAGAACTATGAAATAATCCCTCATCAACTAAAATTATTGTATCGTTAAATTTTTTTTGATTTAAAAAACAACGTATTCCACTCTTTCTAATAAAACTTCTAAATATTGCTAGTTTTTCGCTAAACGATGTATTTATCTTATGGAGATTTCGAAGGAAAAATAAAAAAAATTTAGGATTCTTTAAAATAAATATAAAAAACCATGGTAAGGCAAAGATATCAGTAACTATATTTTGACTTTCCAGGTCACTGAAATAGCTTGGTATTAGCTCACAATTATTCATTTCAGAATTAAGTATTGTTCCGGTTTTTGTTCCAGATTTAGAAAGCGTATTCAGAATATATGTTATGTAGGTTGATTTACCAACGCCAGAGGGCCCAGTGACTTCAACAATCATTTTGCCATCTTCCTTGCCACCACATATATTACTTTGTATTCATAATTAATTTTGCAATTGTCTAATTTTACTCTTTCAACTGACTTGTAAGAATCCTTAGTAATTTTATTTGGTAAAGGTATGAGCTCTCCTAAAGATTTTAACCTTATATTTATCCATGCCTTTCTACCCATATCTGTGAGCCAAAAGAAGGACTTCAAAATATTTTTTCCAAAAGCAATAAATAATTTTAAAGTTAAATTGCTATTATTTGTTGGGAAAGCTCCATAGAATTCTGCGTCAAAGCCTGCTGCTTCCAGCTCCTTATTCAAATCAGGAATTGAGTAATAGCATGTCGTGTATGGGGCCTCACAGAAACCTGGAACATTTTTATTGCTAGTACAGAAAAATAAAGTGCCACTATCAGACAAAGATCTGTTAGCTTCCATTAAGAAATCTTCTAAAGCAAGATAATAAATCATAGCTAAGGCTAAGATGATATCAAAACTACCATCACTAAAAGGTATATTATGAGCATCGCCTTGGGAAATTTCTGCATTTCCTGTATCTTGACTCTTTAATGATTCAATATTTTCTTCAGAAAACTCTATCGCATTGTAGCTTTTAGATATTGCTGATAAATAGCTAAGGCCAAATCCAGCTCCAGGACCAACCTCTAATACTCTTTTATTTTTTATTAATTCTGCTGAAAAGTGATATCTATCAAAAATAATCTCATGTGTTGGCTTATCAAATAGCTGCCCTGGCTTTTCTGTATCGTCATATAACTGCTTTGAAAGTAACTTACTCATAAATTATTATTTACGAAGCAAGCCAGAGATTATCAACTTAAACTCTTGAATCCAATAAATATAATTGAAATTACCATTTACTTTTGACTTTAAGCTTTGCACTGAGTCACCACCAGACATCATTACTCTGCCCAGCTCAAAAACCTCATCACTGCAGTGAGTAGTTCGCCAATATGTTGAACAAGCGCAGTTAAAACCTGCTTTTTTTACAATCTCTACAGCATGGCCTGGTATGTCTTGCTTTTGCCCATTGGGATAAGCAAATAAATTAATATTATGACCAAGTTTATTTTCTAATTTTTCTTTTGAAAGATAAATTTCTTGCTCAATCTCTTTATCACTTATTTTTGATAATAACCTATGTGTATCTGTGTGAGCTCCTATATCAATGAATTGACTAGCATCCATTTCACATATCTGCTCCCAAGAAGCTGAATTAAAAGATGGATCATCAATTAGCAAAATATCTCCATCAATAAAAGAAGTTACAACAAAAAATGTAGCATGCGATTCATGTTTTTTTAAAAGGGGGAAAGCTATATTATAATTATCCTCATAACCGTCATCGAAAGTAATAACAACTGGGTTTACAACGCTCGTGTCTCCTTTTGAAATAAATTTAAAAGCATCCTCCAATGAAATGATAGTATGATTTTTTTTAAGGTATTTTAGATGATTCTCAAATTCACTAGGCTTTAAAGAATCACCTTCAAAGTTATTACTTTCTTGTACACTGTGATAACAAAGAATTGGGATTTGTATTCTTTTTGAACTTTTAAAAGAAAATACTCCATAGACTAAACTTGCTATAAATTTAATATCATTCTTAATTTGCCTTGAAATCATTTTTTATTTTCCAACTAATTTAGAGATTTTAATCCATATAGGCCTTAGATAAATATTTTCTTTGTGTTTTTTTAGTATATTTATAAAGTTTTTAATTAAGTCTGCTCTAAATTTAGTGAAATATGATTTATAAGATAGGATTCTGTAATTTTTATATGACTCATCAGACCATTTTAATTTATAACTTTCATTGCCTCCCATAAAATCAAAACGATTGATATTAGATTTAAAACATTCTTCTAAAAGAAGCATTATATGAAAATTACCAATTGAGCCCTTAGAAAAAGATCGATCAAAAGAGGGAATCCAGTAATAAAAACTCTTATTATCAATAATAGAGATCGATGCTGTAATAAATTTTCCATCTGCTTTAACTGCTGACATGTCAATTTGCCAAGGGAGATTTTTATTCTGTAATAAATTTTTAAAGAACTCAATATTCATAGAATTATCAAATATTGATGTTCCTATTTTTGCATTCTGTCTATCAAGATGGAAATCGACTAAAGCAGAATAAATATCTAATTTCTCATCCACGGTTTTAGCTTGAATAAAGTCCCATTTTTTATAAGTCTTATCAAGAGAGTTTCTAGTTCTAACCATTTCTGATCTTAGGCTCTTTTTTCTAGATTGATAATAATCAGTATAATTAGCAGATGTTGTAATATATGGATTATAGGAGAGTAAAATAGTTTCTGAATAAGGGGTATGCTTACTTAATGCTTTAATAAGATAGGGTAAGGTCTCAGAAGTCTCTGGTATGGTCTGCAAATCTATTACTTGCCAATCAAGACTACTGGTAATTACTTTTATTATCTCATTGGTAATAAATGCTATAGATTCTGTGCACATAAGATCTGCATAGTCAGCAAAAAAAGGATCACTAAGAAATGTAATCTTTTTATTTGTTAAAGAAAATGGGGCGATGGCCAATATTTCAGACTTTTCCTGAACTAATACAATTTTTACAGATGACAATTCTCCAAAATTTGTAATCCAGAGCCTATTCCATTCCCATGATAAGAATGGATTTTTTTTATCTGTTGATAAATAAATCTTATTCCAGCTTTCTTCAATACTTAAAAAGTCTTCTAGAGATGATATGAGCCTAGTTTCCACCTTTAACTCCATTATTTTTTTTTAGAATTGCAACTAAGTTATCTTTAATGTAATCCATCATATCTTTATCAATATTTTGATGGATTGGGATGCTAAGGCAATGTAAAGATAATTTTTTTAAATTATCAAAAGTTTGGTTATTATGATTAACGAGCTCTCTGGAAGGGGGTTCATTAATCGATATCTCACTTTCTATTCCCTCTTCTGCCAAGGCCTTCTTAATAAGCCTTGGGTTTTCTACAATAATAGGGAAGCAATAAGGAATATCACTATCATCAAGATATTGATATAAAGATTCTATTTTATTTTGGTTACAATAATCAAGGAGTGAATAAAAATTTCTTCGTCTAATATTAATTATTTCTTCTGTATCCTCTTTTATAAATGTAGCCAATGAAGAGTTGGAAATTTTTATAATATGCAAAGGACTATTGAAATAGCCATCAACATCTTCTGTTTCATTATCAGATTGATTGCGAAGTGAGTTTAGTACCCTTAGAGGAAGCAAACCCTTCATTGTTAAACTCTTTAACTTTATCTTGAATTTTCGCATTACAGTTTTGAGGATTAAAGGTTGGTTATATATATAATTTAAACTAGAAATTTTTTTAGTATTGATTTTTAAAATAGCACCATCGGGGATTGCATGAAATTTCCATAAGCTAAAAATACATATATCTCCATAACTAATACTGGAAAGGTTTGATGAGTAACCAGATAAAGCGCAGTCTTCAATAAGATATATTTCTTGTGCATTACAGAATTCACGTATTGTTTTTAAATTATTTCTAAGGCCAAAGTAGTGAATTACATATATAGCTTTTGTAGTCGGTGTAATATTTTCTTTAATACTATTTATATTGCATTTCATATCTTTATCTAAATCATATAAATTTATATTTATACCAAGTTGGATGAATGGCTCTAAAACAGCTGAACATAAAGATGAAGGCATAAGAACTGTATCAGTATTTTTTAAACCTAAATTTTCTATTCCCACACTCAAAGCCTGTCGCCCAAGCTCAAAAAATAAAATACTATTATCTTTAGAAAAGGTTTTTAAAAGATCAGATGATTTTGTATAAGAAGCGACTGGAAGGAATGGGATGAACATTTTAATAAACTTTAAATAAATAAGTTCAATGAACTAACAATAGGTTTCTTAAATTTACTCATCTTTATAATTGTAACTCTTTTCAGAGTAACTCATTTGCTGCAATAAACAGAAATAAAAACCCCAAAAGGCAGTATTAATATGACTTTCATGAAACATCCAATATAAAAGTGAAACGAATATACCTACAAGAATATATTTATGCCTAGATTTGACATAAGAAAGATTTCTTTTATGCGTCATGGCGGTTGCGAATGGATATGCGCATATTATTAGCAAAAGTAAGAATTGAAGAGCTCCTAATTCCACCAGTGTTGCAAGATAAACATTATGAAGAGACACTGGAAATCCTATTCTTTGTTCGATTAAAACCTGGCTTGTTCCATACCCATTGCCTATTAAAACTTGATTCCATGGCAAATCGGCTACCGCTTTTATGACATCAGTCCTGACATCTATCGAGCCTTCTTTGTTTGATATAACTGAGCCTCTCTCTTCGTTACTCGAGTCAAATGAATTAATTGACATACCGCCGAAGGTAACGATGATAAAGAAACTTATAAGTATTGGTCTCTTCATTAGGCTTTTAAAATATATAATTAAGTAATAGGCAATAACACATAATATTGCTGCTCTTGAGTAAGTAAAAACCAATGCAGTTAGAATTAAAATTTGAGAAATAAAATGTATATTAAAAAATCTATTCCTTTGCTTCCTGCCAAGGTAGATATAATCATTTGCAGATATTGCTAAAATAAGAAAAGGAGCCCAACCATTAGGATTTTGCATTCCTGATATATTTACCGGCAAACCAAACTGCCACTCAATGATTGAATTTGTAACGCCTCCGTTAAAAAGTGAAAAAACAAATATTAAGCATATGAAAATAACACCATGAAGAAAACCTTTGTAAAATATATCTAAATAGCGCTTATTTGAATAAGTTGAGAAGATGAGACCAATCATTAGGTAGTAAGTAAAACTTAAGGCCAATATTAGGGAATTATATTCTCTAAATGTTTGCATTATAAATATTAAAATAAAGCAGAAAAAAATAATAAAAAAAGTTTTTGAAAAGGTAATCTTTGAAGTATGCAAAAGTCTAGTAATTAATAATAATGCTGCAAATAAAGGCGCTATTTTTAATCCAGTTGTAGCATTAATAAATCCATTTAGAGGGATGAAAAATGAAAAAATATATAGTATAAATCTAGTCATTTAATTCAAACAGGATCATTGATCCTGATTCATATTTTTTTATTGCATTTTTTTCTAGCCATCTCCAGTAATCATTATTATTTTTACTAATATTAATGGTATTTGCGTATGAGGAATTAATCATAAATAAATATTTAGCACCTTCAGCAACCTGCTTGTCTAAATGTAATAGTGGATATTTATGATGCTTTAGTGAAAATTGCTGTGTATATTTATTTAGATAGTAATCATAAACTCCCGATGTCATATTTTCTGTCTGAATAATAACAAAACTATCACGAGTTTTTGGCATTTCCATTAGATGCTCTTGGGTTACATTCTTGAACTCTTGAAGGTTGCTAATTCTTTTATTTTCATCCACCCCAAACATAAATACTGATAGAGAGATTAAGACATGACTTGCAATTAAGATAAATAGAACTTTTTTAATTTGTATTTCTTTAAGTCCATTAATTAATTGATCAAAATAGGCTGCGGCATAAATTAAAATAATAGGAACAAAATATATTTGATAATACGGATGTCCTCTATTAGCACCAGCAAATAATAGTAATACTGCTATGTTTGCCATAGCCCAAATATTAATAAACTTTCTTTCTACAAATGGAATTTTTTTATATATAGCCAGGCATGCGAAAACCATAATTATCGGCGTAGCATTAAGAAAAATTAGACTAAATAAAATATTCGTATAGAATTCTGGATTTATCCAATTACCTACGATTCCACCTCGACCAAATAAAATATCGCTCCAGTTTGCCCAGTCCCCTCCCGTACTTGTATCACTATTATTAATAAAATAACCATAGGTCATCCAGAGAATAAAAGGAAAACAGCATATGCCAAGCAAAATAATTTCTCTTAGAAATAATTTATAGCCCTTGTTAGCAGAATTAATGAGTATAGGAAAATAAATGACTCCTGCAATAGGTTTTATTAATGGAAGGATTGATAACGTGACTCTAAAGGCAGCATTAACGAAAAATTTACCAGCGCCATTACCAGTGAGTAAAAATAAATAGAATGCCATAAGGTAAAAGAAAAGCATTGAAGTTTCTGGTATGAAGGCATGTGCTGAGTAGAAAACTATAGGGGTGAAACTATATATCACTGTGAAGGTCTTCGCAGTAATGCTTTTAAACATATATGATAATATTTTAAACATAGTTATCACATTAAAAGTATGGAAAATTAATATCAATATTCTTCCATTTGACTCACTTTCACCCAACCAGTTATTTAATAAAGCTGTAAGACTGTGTAAAAGAGGAAATTCTAAGATTACCTCTCCATTATAAGGAGCAAAAAAATCTAGTCGAGTTGGTAAAAAATTTAATCCATCGGCTGCAATATTTCTTGTCATCATAGCAGTTTGAGCCTGTCTTAAATTCCACCCATCTGTATAAGTATTATCTATAAAAAAAATAAGAAGAACAATTTGAACAAAGAGAAGTCCTAAAAATACCATGTTTAAATATTTATTACTCAATGGGAAGTCTCCATTTTAATGAAGTAATAAAAGTTGAGCTAACGTATACACAAAAATGACCTAATATATTAAAAATTCGATATATTAAATATGATGTTCCATGAAGCACAGTTTTGCTATCCTCTCCCATGATGGATAACATTTTCGAATAAAGAAATTCAGCCAATCCGACTCCATTTGGAGTTATAGGGATTGCCGCACTTATATTGGAAGCTAGCATAGCGATTGAAGTCCTTAGAAAAGATAGCCCATCGTCTCCCAGCATGGTCTGAGATATAAAAAAAATAAGGCAACATGCAACTAAATTTAAACTTATAGAAAAAATAAAAATTTTTAACAGATTCCATGTACTTCCATTTTGAATATCAACTTGTAATTTTTTTTGGATGAGATATTTAGATATCTTAAAAAAAAGTATGGATCCAAATAAAATAAATATAAATAGAAAGGCTATTTTATAAAAAGCAATTTTTACTTCGAATAATATGAAAAGGAATAATATGAAAACTATTAACTGAGCTAGAAGAGAAATAATCTTTTCTACTATGGTAACTGCTAATAATTTACTTTTAAATCTGGTCTCATCTAAATCTTTAAATTGAAGAATTCTCCAACCATCAATACCTAGTTGACCTGGGATGATTTGTCCAAAAGTATAAGCTTCTGAGCTTACCTTTATCAATTTTTTTTTTGGTATGTGAATACCGAAAAAGATTGAACAAAAGTACCAACGAAAATATGTACCAATAACCAAAAGAAATGTTAATGTTACTAACTTTAAGATATCAACAGCACTTAAATTACTTGTAAAAGTTATAAAAGCATCTATTGAAACTATTTGAAAATAAAATAAAAGATAGATCGCTAATATTGCGATAACTACTTTAAGATATTGCCGCATATTAGAACCAATAAGTAATTTTTTTTCTGTGAAGAAATGCCCTGATTAAGCACCATATAAAGCCAGGCCCTTCCTTGTGAAAAATAAATTTTGAAACACCATTTTTGCGATGAGTCTGACCACCCTCTACAAACGCAACTTTATAACCAGCTAAATATCCTTTAAAGAATATCTCTGGACTTATACTAAATCTGTTCGATGTTAATCCAAGAGATAATATTTTTTTTCTGTCAAAAATTTTGAATGCATAAGTACTATCAACAACGGTGCTTCCCAAAGCTAATCTGACACATCTTCTAAAGAAAAATTGAAAGAATTTATACTTAAATGGAATGCTCTTTGCATTTTCTGGATTCTGATATCTTGAAACTTGAACCAAATCATTTTTTCTTACCATTTCTAGCATATCTGGTAATAAATGAATTGGGTCAACCATATCGGCAGAATAAAATACTACATATTTACCAGTAGCATAAGCAAGACCAAACTTGATTACAGCTCCATACCCCCTTCTGTCTAGTGATTTTTTAAGGACATGATAATTTGAGGCATTGTTATTTTCAATCCACTCTTGAGACCTTGATACAGTGTTATCACCACTCTGGTCGTCTATTACAATTACTTCATGATTAATTCCTTTGAGGTTTTTTTCTAAAATATCTAAGGCATCAAATATGTTTTCCTCTTCGTTTAAGCATGGAACAATTACACTTAACTCTATATTGTCTTTCATTTTATTTTTCTCATTTAGTTAATTCTAATTAAAACTACAAATATTTTTAGTCATTATTTTGAGGTGCAGAGTGCTTTGTTAAAAGCTTGGCTATTTGACTGCCATCCATCCTTTTAAAAACATCATCGATCGTTCTATTTGCTTCTCTTATTATACCTTTTCTTAAATCATTATTTTCAATAATAAGGATCAGAGACCTTGCTAGCTGTTCTATATCACCAGATTTAACAACTAAAGCATTTTTCTCATTAAATAAAAGATATGGGATTCCTCCAACATCTGTAGTTACTATAGGGAGTCTCATGCACATTGCCTCATAAAGCACTCGGGGAAAACCCTCTGTTAGACTTGAAAGTGCAAAAATATCTGAATTACGAAGATGTTCATACAAGATAGACTCCTCTTCGACATAACCTTGAAAAATAATTTTATCTATCACTTTTAACTTGTCTGCTAATTGAGTAAGATTTTTTTTCTCAGGACCTTCCCCAATAATCTTTAGTTTTAAATTTGGATATCTATTAGATGCAATAGCAAAAGCTTCTATTAATATATGTTGTGCCTTATCATGAATAAGACTGCCAACATTTACAATGGTAATAATTTTGCCATTGCAAGTATCTTCCCGATTATAAATATTTGAGCTTGATAGTGTCATCCTGGGACTAGTGGGGTATGAATAACATCCATAGTTTTTATATTTTTCTATCAACTGCCCACCTGCTGCAACACTGAATAATGCAGAGCTAACAATATTTTTTTCCATGGAAAAATTTAATTTTGCATAATTTTTATAAAGTAAGGATTCTTTTTTATCAGGCCACTTAAACATGCTTTCTGATGCTTGCACCCAATCATCTGCCCCATATACAATATGCGGTTTTCGCCATAATTTTAAAGAGATCCAAGCCATAGCGCTTGGATAGCTAGGCAAAAATAGATAGCCTACATCTGCCTTACGGGTTAACAGAATAAGCCTTAAGAAAACTAGTAAGAATTGAAAAGCTTTACCTAAAACTCCAGGCTCACGGGAGAGAGGTTTAGGCAGTTCCTTTATAAAAATATTATCTGATTCAAATTTAGAATGAATTAATGAATCATAAAATTGCTCACCTTCTTTAACTACGAATGTTGCCAAATGAATTTCTTTAAAGTCTTTTGCAAGATTGTCTAAATACAGCCTTTCTCCTTTGGAGTATCTGTAGTATTTTCCATCAAATGCAACAGGTCCATCTGGAAGAATAATAAGGATTAAATCAGATGTTTTCTTCATTTCTAGGTATTTCTCTTATTAAGAATAGCTTTTTTATAAACTTCAATATATTCGTATGCTCTAGCATTCATAGACATATTATCTAAAATAAATGTCCGAGCATTTTGTGTAACCTTTAAAGCATCATTATAGTTTTCTAGAATTGTGTTAATCATATTAGATAAATTATTAACTTCACCAAATGGCACTGTTTTTCCTGCATTGACTCTTTTTACATCTTCACCAGCCCCAGTATGCTCACTAACTATAATTGGTGTTCCGCATAATACAGCTTCAAATGGAGCCCATGCTCCCTGCTCTTGCCTTGACATCTGAACAACAATATCCGCATCAATGAGTGCAGAATTCTTATCCTCTCCTGCAATAAATCCAGTAAATAACACCTTATCCTCAATGTTCAATTTTTTACTGATTGCTTTACATTCATCCATATGACCGTCATCGGAGCCAACAATTGCAAGAATACAATCTTGACGTGATTTGCAAAGCTCAGCAAATGCTTCAATCAAGAAATCATTACCTTTTATATGATGAACTCGACCTAGAAACATTATAATTTTTTTATTGCTGGGTATTTCATATCTTTCTCTAAACTTATTAACAGGAGGGAGTTGCTCAAACTCATCTGTATCAAAAGGAGGAGAGATAACAATAATTTTATCTTTATTTAATGAAGGATCTATTTCTAAATATTCTTTAACCCCAACTTCAGTCTCTGCAATAAGATAATCTGCATCGTTAAGCATCTTGCGGCCAACAAGCTTATCAAAAAGTTTTTTTATAATTCCCTTATTAGAATAATATGGGACCGCTCCATGTGCGTCTATAACAAAAGGGATATTATTTTTTAAACAAAATTTATACATAATATAATTTTGAAAAGTTCTAAAAACATGCATATGAATAATATCAATATTATTTTTATCATTTTTTAATTCTTTGCCAAGACTAGGCATTATGGAAAAACCCTGTTTATCCATAAAAGAATTAATAACTTTAAATCGAGTTTTAGGAAGTTGCCTTGAAAGATCATAATCAAATTTATAATCACCACTATAAACTATTGGATTCAAGCCTTGTTTTTCCTGAGCTTTAGCTATTTTAAACATTAAATCAGAAGTGCCGCCTGCAAACCTAATTGAGAAAAATAAATACGCATGTAAAATTTTCATAATAAACCTCTATGTGATTGAAAAATCTTCTTTACTAATTTTAATTACTTTCATGATAGGTGTAGCGGTAGTCTTGCAAAAAAAATAAATGCTTAATAAGGCTGTGCTAATAGAGCTTATTAAATAGGCTATTGCAGCACCCTCACCACCACTTTTGGGAATAAGTATAAAACTGCAGATTAAACCAATTGCTAGGCCGCATGAACCAGTAATAATTGAAAATATTTGCTGAGCTTGGCTAGTATAGTATCTAGTTAAGACCTGATAAATAACTCCAAATGCTGCTCCTAACATTAGTAGTTTTGAAATACTGGCTGATTCCTGATAGGCAGGCCCAAAAATGAATGGAATAATATAATCAGATGTCGTGTAGAAAAATAAGGACGCTAAAAGTACAAGGTAAAAGATTATTTTAAGTGCCTTTATTGTCAATAATACCTGTTGATTTTTAGACTTATTATTAGTCAATTCAGGTAGTATCATCGTTGCCACTGCATCTGGAAAGAATCTTAGAACTTCTACAAAAATCCATGCTACTGAAAAAAGACCCACTACAGTCGGACTTGATAGGATGCCCAGGAGAAGTAAATAACTTCTAACATTTAGAAATCCAATTAGGTTTTGTAACCAATTTTTAGATCCAAATTTGAGTTGTTTTTTTAAAATATCAAAAGAGAAAGAAATCTTTTTTGTTAATGATAATTTAATAAACCTATGTACAAACCAAAAAGTAAAAAAAAGTAAAAAAGAAACTCTTAAACCTAAGGATTTTTCTAAATCAGATTCAACTGCATATATTAGCAGACACGATAATAACAATGCTGTAGATTGATATATTAAACTTTTGTTAAGAAACTTGTATTTATTATATGCATAGATGAGGCCTGAAATACATACTTCTGTTAGTGTGTAGCTAACGGTCACCCAAAGCATAAACCAAATAATCCAGGGTTGGCTGGTTGTAAAAGGGCCTGTAAAATCAAACAACGCTACTAAAAATAATAACAAACCAAATGAACACATACTTACAAACAAATACATCAGTGTATTGCCCATTAATATATTGATATTAATTTTTTTTATATTAGTAAAATAAATATTGGCTGGAGAGATTCCAACATGAAAGATGGTTACAAATAAACCACTTATGGTAAAGAATAAAGTATAAAGGCCCCTATTTTCTGGTGTTAACAGTCTTGCTGTAATAATGCCTATTATAAGAGTTGTAATCGCTAATAACGATTTTCCACTTAAAAATAATTGCAAATTTTTAAGAAAAATATTTTTAGAAATGCTCTGCATAAAATCTTTCATTTTTATGATGGCTTAAGCATTAAGTTAGCTATCTTTGAGAGTCGATTTTACAATTGATATTATCTTTTCTGAATTCATTTCGTAAGTATCTCTTAAGTACTGCTGATCACCAACAATTGAAGGGTATTCATCTTTCAGACCTATTCGGCTAAAAAAATTAGGTATAACCCCATTAGAAAGACAGGCTTCAGATACTGCACCAGCCAAACCACCGATTTCAGTATGCTCTTCAATGCAAATGATGCCTCCTGTTTCACGACAAGCATCAAATATGATTGATTCATCTAGCGGCTTTAAGCAGCTAATACTTATGACTCTAGTTTCGACACCAATATCAGCTAAAGCTTGAGCTGCTTTTAAGCCTTCAGATAAAATAGCTCCTATAGTAATTATAGTTATATCAGAACCATTCCTTACTATCCTTCCTTTACCAAGAGTTACATCTTCTGGAATCTCCACACAGCCACCCGCGCCCTTATCAATTCTTAAGTACTTAGGACCAGGTTGTTGGGCCATTTGATTTGTTAATATTTTCGCTTCCCATGGATCAGATGGAGCAACAACCATCATATTTGGAAGGGCTCTAAGTATTGCAAGATCTTCAGTTGCAAAATGGGATACCCCAAGTTGGCCATATGAGAATCCAGCACCAACTGATACCAATGTAACATTAGCATCATGGTAGCAAATATCATTTCTGATTTGCTCAAGACATCTAAGTGTAGTGAAATTTGCAATTGAATATGTATAGACTTTATAACCCTCAAGGGCTAAACCAGCAGCCAGACCAGACATATTTTGCTCAGCGACACCTACATTTATATATTGGTTTGGGAATCTTTCTGCGAAATCAGTTAGAACACCAAATCCTAAATCACCTGTAAGTAACATAATCATGGGATCACTTTCAGCTAATAGTGTTAATTCTTCAATAAAAGCATCACGCATTATCATCTCCCTTAAGTTCATCTATATTATTCTGCAATTCATTGCAAGCAGCTTCATATTCCTCACCTTGAGGTGATCGATAATGCCATAAAACAGAGTTTTCCATAAAAGAAACGCCCTTTCCTTTTGTTGTGTGACATATAAAAACAGTAGGAGCGATTTTTTCTTTTTCTAAAGATTCAAAGCCATTCTTTAGGGCAATATGGTCATGACCATCAACCTCAATTACATTCCAGCCAAAAGATTTGAACTTATCAGCAAAAGGTTCCAAACCAAGGGTTGCCTCAATTGAGTCAAGTGATTGAATTTTATTGTAGTCAATAATAGCAACTAGGTTATTTAATTTATGATGTGATGAAAAAAGAATAGCTTCCCAGTTTGAACCTTCATCACATTCGCCATCAGACAGAAGGGCAAATATTCTATGCTTTTTATTTCTAAGTTTTGCTGACTTTGCCATTCCTGCAGCAACACTTAATCCATGCCCAAGTGATCCAGTTGAAAACTCTACTCCTGGAACACCTTTATGCGAGACATGCCCTGAAAGTACTGAGCCATTTTGATAATGCTCTTTCAGTAAATCTTTCTCAAAAAATCCAACCTCAGAGAGTACTGCATAAACGGCAGCTCCAGCATGTCCTTTTGACAAAATAAATCTATCACGATCTTCATGTTTAGGTTTTTTAGGATCAAAATTTAAAAAATTACCATAAAGAACTGCTAAGATATCTGCTATTGAAAGACCTGATCCAACATGAGAACTACCTCCACGATGAGTCATATCTACAATATTCTTTCTAATATATGCAGCTAATAATAGGGTACCCTCACTATACTTTTTTGGCACTAACATTAATTTTTGCCCTTCGAATAAAAATCTATAATACTTTCTATAACAAAATTGACATCATCATTTGTTAAACTCATGTTCATGGGAAGCATGAGACACTCTTCAAAAAACTTATCAGTATTAGGGAGGTCAGTATACTTATCTTTACCGTAGCCAAGTCCATCAAAATGATGAACGGGAAACCCACCCCACTGAATTAAAGTTCCTATTTGTTTTTCTTGTAAATACAATCGCAAATCATCTCTATTTTTAGCAGTACATTCATAATTTTGATATACATCAAAGTGAGAATTATCATCAATGGGGGCAGCTGGTAATTCCATTTCAAGCAGGTGACCGAGACCATCTTGATAGAGACTAGCAATCTCCCTTCGTCTTATAATATCTTCTTTAAAATGCTTTAAGCGAAGGCTTAAAAAAGCAGCTTGTAAATTATCTAGTCTTGAATTTGTTCCCCACATTGTAACCTTTCCATTTCTATCTCTCCCATGATCACGCATTGCCCATAATCTTTCAGCTAGATCTGAATCATTAGTCATAATAGCTCCACCATCACCAAAGCAACCAATAAGCTTAGCAGGATAAAAGCTTAATGTTCCAAAGGAACCAAAAGTTCCAGCAAACTCTTTACCATATTGAGCTCCGAGACCCTGAGCGCTATCCTCAGCAAGTATTAATCCACTATTTTTAGCAAGACTGCGTAAACCATCCATGTTTGCACACCGACCATTTAATTGAGTTGGCATTATAGCCTTTGTTCTAGATGTAATTTTAGATTTAGTCGCGATGGGACAAAGCAAATTATCACTATCAATATCAGCGAAAATTGGTGTTGCCCCTACCATTTGAATGGCATTAGCTGTAGCTACATAAGTATGGGATGAAATGATAACCTCATCCCCAGATCCAATATTTAATGCTTGCAAGCCTAAATACATAGCATTAGTTCCATCAGCAACTCCTAAGACATGTTTTACACTTAAGTAGTCTGAAAGATCAGATTCAAATTTTTCTAAGTCTTTTTGAAGAATAAAAGATCCACGAGAGCAAACATCTTGAAAAATTTCATCAAATTGATTTTTAAACCTATTGTAAATTCCAGGGTAATCAAAAAATGGTATTTTTCTCATGATAAAGAGTCCTTAAAGTTATATTTAATTTTTTTAGTTAATTTTATTTTGCCAAGAAGCTCTATACCAATCTACAAACTTATTTATTCCTTCTTCAATAGAGGTTGAAGGGTGGAAATCGTGGTCTGAAATTAGCTCATCAATATCTGCAAAAGTAGTGGGAACATCACCTGGTTGCATTGGTAAAAATCTTTTTTTTGCTGATTTGCCTAAAGACTGTTCTATGGCATTAATAAAACGCTCCAATGTGACTGGTTTATTGTTGCCTATATTGTATATTTTATAAGGCGCGCTAGCGGTTGAATCTTTACTTGATTGGGGCAGAGGAATACTTTCCATAGTTTTTAATAGCCCTTTAATAATATCGTCTATATAAGTGAAATCTCTTTTCATCTCGCCATTATTATACACATCAATAGTTTCATTGTTAAGAATTGCTTTTGTAAATTTAAAATATGCCATATCAGGACGACCAAAAGGCCCATAGACAGTAAAAAATCTTAAGCCAGTAGTTGGAAGATTATATAAATGGCTATATGAATGAGCCATCAGTTCATTTGATTTTTTTGTTGCAGCATATAGAGAGATGGGATGATCAACTCTATCAGTGGTACTAAACGGCTGTTTTGTATTCATTCCATATACCGAACTAGAACTTGCATAAAGTAGATGCTTAACTTTGGAGTTACGGCAACCTTCCAGAATATTAACAAAGCCTGTTAAATTGGAGTCAACATAGGCATATGGATTTTCAAGTGAGTATCTTACGCCTGCCTGAGCAGCCAAATTAAAAACAATATCAAATTTGTGATTATAAAAAATTTCATCCATCGAATCTCGATCTGAGATATCTGTTTGAATAAATAAAAAATTAGATGAATTTTCATTTTTATCAATTTCACTCAACCTTAACTTCTTTAAGTCTGGATCATAGTAATCATTAAGATTATCTATACCAATGACTTTATCACCGCGATCTAAGAGAGATTGAACTAGATGAAATCCGATAAAGCCTGCAGCTCCTGTTACTAAAATTTTCATTTAATTAGACCCAAATACATCACGGGTAAAGACCTTTTCTGATACATCATGTAAATTATTACTATTTCTGTTAGCGACTATTATGTCTGAAATTGCTTTGAATTCTTCCAATTTTTTTATCAGCGGCATTCCAGAGAAATTATCATCTTCTATTGTGGGCTCATAAATAATGACTTCAGTTCCTGAAGCTATTATTCTCTCTATAATGCCTTGAATTGAAGAAAATCTAAAATTATCACTACCTACTTTCATCAAGAGGCGGTAGAAACCAACAACTTTTGGGTTTTGTTTTAAAATTTTATCTGCAATAAAATCCATGCGGACTGTATTTGATGAGACGATTGCTTGGATTAGCCTCTGAGGCACATGATCGTAGGTAGCAAGAAGTTGCTTAGTGTCTTTTGGTAAACAATAACCTCCGTATCCAAAGGATGGGTTATTGTAATCATCCCCTATTCTCTCATCGAGACATATACCATTAATAATATTTTTCGAATCTAAGTCATTGGCTAATGCAAAGGAGTCTAACTCATTAAAAAATGATACACGCATTGCTAAATAACTATTGGCAAATAACTTAACAGCCTCTGCTTCATTAGCGCTCATAAATAAAGTCTCTATATTTTTTTTAACTGCGCCTGCTTTTAATAATTCACCAAATTCTTTACTAGCAATTAAATCACTGCCAATAATAATTCGGGATGGGTAAAGATTATCCTTTAGAGCCATGCCTTCTCTTAAAAATTCAGGAGAAAAAATAATCCTATCCGTTGAAAACTTTTCTTGTAATAAATTTGTATGCCCAACTGGAATAGTTGATTTAATAATTATTAATGCATTATTATTAAAACTAAGGGCATCAGCAATAACACTGTCAACAGAACTTGTATCAAAGCTATTTTTATCAGTATCAAAGTTAGTTGGTGTCGATACAATAATAAAGTTAGCAGCACTATATGCTTTACTTTTATCAAGGGTTGCGGACATGCTCAGTTTTCTTGAGGATAGAAATAACTCTATTTCAGAATCTGCAACGGTAGATTTTTTATTATTTATTAACTCAACCTTCTTTTTATCAATTTCTAGGATAGTTACATCATTGTGTTGCGCCAAAAGAACGGATAAAGACATTCCTACATATCCAGAACCTACAACGGTAATATTCATTTCTTTTAATAATGCCTATAAAGGCTAAAATTAAATATACTGTTATTAATCTGCATAAAGAGGATAAGATTTACGTTAATATATATTCAAGTTCAGGTAGAAAAATCATCTAATTAAACCTTCTTTTCGAAAATGCATGATAAGTGAAATCAAGAGCCCTATCAAACCGCCAAGAACAGTCCCTAATATTACGATAAGGGATCTATTTGGTGCAGATTTTTCCTCTGGGGAAACGGGAGAATCAATTATTTTATAAACATAACTTTCTCCTGCTGAGGACATCATAAGAACTTGCATTTGAGATTCAAGAAGTTGGGCTATTGCTTTCTTCATCTCAGTTAATCCAGTGGTTCTTGAGCTTTCATTTAGAAAATTAATGTACCCAATTGCAGTTTTTTTATCAGCCTCTCTCATAGTTTCATTTATGTTTTTAATTATTATGTCAATCCATTTTTTAGCAATAAAAGGGGATTCATGTGTTAACGAGACTGAAACAAAAGAAGTCTTTTTGTCCTCGTAAATTGAAAGTATTTTAGTATAAATTTTATAAGCTTCCTGATTAGAAGGTATTATGCTTTGAGGATAACTTGCGGCCCTAACCCATTTTCCACTAGCTTGATCATAAATATTACTTTTATACTTAATAGTATTTGATAAAGGCTCCCATTCATTAACAGCAAAAAGATTTTCAAGCTTAATATTAGGTAAAAAATGATTGCTAAAAAAATCTAAAGATTGAATTCTTCTAATTGCTTCTGAAGACTGGGTGGCGCCTTGGCCTGGTATAGTTATTCCTGCCATGCCTGCGATAGATGAATATGAGCTTAACGTGGAGGAAAGTTCATCAGTATCATCTGAAGGAGACAACAGAGCAGTTGATGTATATAAATTTGGCAGCGATAATGCATAAAAAATTGAAATAATTGCTGCTAAGGTTGTAATACCTGTAATGAGAAGTTTTTTGCTCCATATTGCCAGAAAAACTTCTTTAAGATCTAACTCATCATCTGAGAAATTACTATTTTGATTCATTGGCTATTTTGGATTTTAGAAGGTTGAAGAACATATTATTCATTAAAAAAAATTAATTTATGACAAGTAATGCATAAAGTACCAGTTATAAAAAAAGCAATAAAATAGCCATTTAAACTGATTGTATCATTATATTAATGGTTAAGCATATTCACTCACTGAAAGGACTATAACTTTGTAGAATTTTAAATCTATGAATAATTTTGTAAAATTATCTGTTTATGATAAGTATAAATAATACAAATGGTACCCGAGGCCGGACTTGAACCGGCACGATATTTCTATCGAGGGATTTTAAGTCCCTTGTGTCTACCAATTCCACCACTCGGGCAAGTTTATT
>MDTF01004746.1_pt1 | contig 28353 bp, 31 predicted proteins | sample 811191 | NCBI WGS metagenome assembly MDTF01 (sample SAMN05326649, study PRJNA326480) | marine metagenome | isolation source: seawater | place: Southern Ocean | collected 2011 | reverse complement strand
TTTTATTTAATTTAATTTTTTCTTTTATAATTTTCTGAAAAATCTGTGAATTAATATACCCATTATCAAATAAATTTTTTAAAACTAAATCTCTTCTAAATTTTGCTAATTCAATATCTTGATATGGGTTATATCTACTAGGAGCTTTTGGGAGGGCTGCTAACAACGCTGCTTCTGCATAATTTAATTCCTTAATTGATTTGTCAAAATATTCTAAACTAGCAGCAGCGACTCCATACGCTCCACTACCAAGGTAAATTTGATTTAAATACAATTCTAAAATTCTTTCTTTGGAAAGTGCTCTTTCTATTCTAAAAGCTAGGATAGCTTCTTTAATTTTTCTATTTAAACTCACTTCATTTGTTAATAAAAAATTTTTTGCAACTTGCTGAGTAATTGTTGATGCTCCCTCTAATCTTTTTGATGATAATATATTTGAAATATTATTGATTACAGCTCTCAAAACACCTTTTGCGTCAACTCCTGGGTGAGAGAAAAAATTTTTATCTTCAGCTGATAAAAATGAATAAACAACTTTTTTTGGTATAGAGTTGTAAGGAATGAATATTCTTTTCTCCTTAGAAAAATCAGCAACTAATTCCCCATTTCCTGAGTATACCTTGCTGGATACAGGTGGTTTATAGTTTTTTAAAAACTTATAATCGGGAATATTATTCGAATAATTCCACAAAACACTGAAAAAAAAGATGCTTATTATCAGTAAAAAGCTTAATAAAATAACCAATATATTTTTAAAATATTTATTCATTTTATTTCCATTATATCTCTGAATTTGTTAAAGATAAGGCACTACTATTAAACAAAATTTTATTATTACTTAAAACTCAATGAAACAATCAATTAAAATATTATGGAAAAAAATTTATATATCGATGCTTCACATCCAAATGAAACTAGAGTTGTCCTTAAATCAGATGACAATATAGAAGATTACGAATACGAGGGTTTAAAAAACACCTTAATTAAAAACAATATTTATCTTGGCAAGGTCAGTAGAATAGAGCCGTCTCTTCAGGCTGCATTTATAGATTTTGGAAGAGATAGACATGGCTTTCTATCCTTTAACGATATTCAATCAGATTATTATCAAATTCCCAAAGGCGATCTAGAGAAAGTAAAACAAGAAGAAGAAAAAGCTAGAGAAGAACTCTCTAAAGAAGTTGCCGCTAAAGAAGAGGAAAATATTGCTGATGGTAAACTTGAAATTGATGATCCAGTTGAAAAAGAAATGTCTGAAGAGACTGAAGACAAAATAAATTTAAATGATGAAAAAGATAAAAAGAGAGAACATAAATTTAGATTTAAAAGATACAAAATACAAGAGGTTATAAAACCAAATCAAGTTATTCTTATTCAAGTTATTAAAGATGAGCGCGGCCAAAAAGGTGCTGCTTTAAGTACATTTATTTCTATTGCAGGAAAATATATTGTTTTAATGCCTAATACACCAAAGGGTGGTGGTATCTCTAGAAAAATATTTAACCCAGCTGATAGAAAAAAAATAAGAACTATTTTAAATGAAATTGAAATTCCAAAAGAAATGGGTTTAATTGTTAGAACTGCTGGTAGCAACAAAACAAAAAATGAAATTAACAATGATCTATCAACTCTTATAAGTACTTGGGGTCAAATTAAAAACACTGCTATTAACTCTATCGCACCTTCATTAGTTCATCAAGAAAGTGAAATTATAAAAAGAACTTTGAGGGATATGTTTGATGATGATACTCAAAATATCATTATAGAAGGAAATGAGGGCTATAAAAAAGCTCAAAGCTTTATGAAAATGATAATGCCTTCAAGTGTTAAAAAAATAAAAAAATATAGGGGCAAAGTTCCACTATTTATAGAAGAAAATATTGAGCAAAAACTAAATCAAATATTTGATTCTGAAATAAAACTTAAATCTGGGGGATATTTAGTAATCAACCCAACTGAAGCTTTAGTATCAATTGATATAAACTCTGGAAGCTCAATAAAAGGTAAAAATGTTGAAAGCACAGCTTTAGATACTAACATTGAAGCTGCTGAAGAAATTGCAAGACAAATTAAAATTAGAGACTTGTCAGGCTTAATTATAATTGATTTTATAGATATGCTAAGCTACGGAAATAGGCGTTTGGTTGAGAGGAAACTCAAAGAAAAATGTCGAGCTGATAGAGCACGTATTCAAATAGGAAGAATAAGTAATTTTGGGCTTTTAGAGATGTCAAGACAGCGACTAAGAGAAAGTGCAATAAAGTGGAAAGTAACTCTTACAGATGAGTCTTTTGCTCAAAAATTACTCAAAATTGTTGAATTAAAGGCCATTATTAATAAAGCTAAATTTGTTGAATTAAAAGTGTGCACGAAAATTTCTGATTTCTTAAAAGAAAATTTCGTAGATGATTTAACTTATTTTGAAACAAAAAATAAAATGACAATTGATATAATCAGTGATGTTGCTCTTATTATACCTGAATATATAATTAATATTCAAAATAAATCAAAAAAAACAATAGAACTTGTGGAGCATTTTGAAAAATTAAAAAATTTAGAACAGCAAAATAAAGAAGATAAAATTATAGAAATAAAAGACTCTAAAAAGTTCAATAAAAAACCATATAGAAAAAAATTTTTTAAGAAGACTAAATAATACCTTTTAGAGGTGATGACGGATTACCCATTAAAGTTTTTTCTATTCTCCCTGAAAGAAAAGATTGTCTTCCAGCAACAACTGCATTCTTAAATGCAAGGGCCATGCCAAAGGGATTTTTTGCTTTTGCTATAGCTGTATTAACTAGTACTCCGTCACAACCTAGTTCCATTGCAATTGTTGCATCAGAAGCTTGGCCTAAACCAGCATCAATAATTAGAGGTAGTTTGGTTTGATGTCTTATAATATGAATATTAATTTTATTTAGTATCCCAAGTCCAGATCCTATGGGTGCGGCTAGAGGCATAATTGCAGTTGCACCTGAGTCTTCTAACCTCTTGGCCATTAATGGATCATCGTTACAATAAACCATAACTTTAAATCCTTCTTTAGCTAAGATCTCTGTTGATTTTAAAGTTTCAATCATATCTGGAAATAAGTTTTTTCTATCTCCTAGAACTTCTAATTTAACTAATTTCCATCCACCAATTTCTCTTGCTAGTCTTAAGGTTCTTAATGCTTCCATAGAGTTAAAACATCCAGCAGTATTAGGTAAATAAGTAATTTTTTTTGGATCGACATAATCCATCAATAGAGGTTTTTTTTTATCGGATATATTAACTCTTCTTACGGCAACAGTAACAATTTCAGCACCAGATAGTTTGATTGCTTTTGCACATTCAAGCATATTTTTGTACTTACCAGTGCCAACTATTAATCTTGAACTAAATTTTTTTTTATCAATTTTTAATATGTCATTTTTCATTTTATCCACCTCCAATAAAATGAACTATTTCAATTTTATCATTTTTTTTAAGATTTATTCTATTTATTTTATTTTTATCTATTATTTCCTGATTAAGTTCAATTGCTACTTTTTTTATTGGGATTTTCAAACTTTTTAATAAATCTGACATCTTAAAATTATCAGGTATTAGTTTTATCTTACCATTTGCCTTAATTTTTATTTTTTTTATTTTTTTCATCATGTATAAGTAGAGAATGAATAATAAAATAATTATTATTAATGGTCCAAACCTTAATCTATTAGGTGAAAGAGAACAATCACAATATGGGTCTACAACCTTTAAAGAATTAGAAAATAAATGCTTAAATAAGGCTAATGAAATTGGATTAGATATTAAATTTACTCAATCTAACATTGAAGGTGAATTAATAAATTTTATTCAAGATGCAAGAAAAAGTTTTGATGGAATGATAATTAATGCCGCTGGTTTTACTCATACTTCTGTAGCAATTAGAGATGCTCTAGACTTATTTAAAAAACCTATAATTGAACTGCACATCTCAAATATCTATAAAAGAGAAGAATTTAGACATAAATCACTTATTAGTGACGTAGCAACAGGTGGTATTTTTGGATTAGGAGCAGAAGGATATATTTTGGCCATAATTTCTTTACACAACATGTTGAAAAATGAAAATTGATAAAAATATAATTAAAGAACTGAGTGATTACCTTGATGAGTTTAATCTTACTGAGATTGAAATTACTGAAAAAGATTCAAAAATAAAAGTTTCAAAAAATAATATTTCTTTAAACAGCCAGCCAACATCATCTATAATAGCTAAAAATATTTCAAATGAAAATATAATTACCAAAACTAATATTAAAACTGGCATCGAAATAACCTCACCAATTATTGGTACTGCTTATCATTCTCCTGAGCCTGGAGCGAAAAAATTTATAGAAATTGGGAAAAAAATCAAAAAGGGTGAGACCATTATGATTGTTGAGGCAATGAAGACCATGAACCATGTTCCATCTACAGCTGATGGTATAGTCAAAGAAATATGCATTGAAGATGGTCAACCTGTAGAGTTTGGTCAAACTATTATCATTTTAGAATAATGTTTAAAAAAATTTTAATTGCAAACCGTGGGGAAATTGCAGTTAGAGTTATTAGAGCCTGCAAGGAATGGGGAATTTCTACAGTAGCAGTACACTCAGATGTGGATAGAGATAGTATGCATGTAAGATTGGCTGATGAAAGTGTTTGTATTGGATCTTATCAACCGGCAAATAGTTATTTAAATATTCCTGCTTTAATGTCCGCAATTGAACTTACTAAAGCTGAAGCAGTCCATCCTGGGTATGGTTTTTTATCTGAAAATGCTAATTTTGCTAAAGTTCTCGAAGAAAATAATATTAAATTTATTGGCGCTTCTTCCAATTTAATAAAAATGATGGGTGACAAAATACAAGCAAAAAAAATTGCAAAAGAGCATGGGTTACCTATTATCGAAGGTTCTGATGGTGGTGTAACCAATATAAAGGAAGCTAAAGAACTTTGTAAAAAAATAGGCTTTCCAGTTTTAATCAAAGCTTCTGGAGGTGGTGGTGGAAAAGGCATGAAAATTGTTAATAAAGAAGATGAGTTTGAAGCATCTTTTTCTGCAGCAAGATCTGAAGCACAAAAATATTTTGGTAATGATGAAGTCTATATTGAAAAATTTTTTCAAAACCCAAGACACATAGAGGTTCAAATCTTATCTGGAAAAAATAGAACTATTCATCTTCATGAGAGAGACTGCTCAGTACAAAGGAGGCATCAAAAACTAATAGAAGAAACCCCTAGCCCAGTTTTGACTGATGAAATTAGAAAAGATTTGTTTGAAAAAACTGTAAAAATGGTAAGCAAAATAGGCTACGAGGGTGCTGGCACAGTTGAATTTATTTATGAAGATGGAAAATTTTATTTTTTAGAAATGAATACACGTATTCAAGTTGAGCACCCAGTAACTGAAATGGTAACAGGAATAGATATAATTAAAGAACAAATTTGGATAGCCTATACTGGAGAAACAGCTCTAAAGCAAAGTGATATAGTTCCTAGAGGTCATGCAATTGAGTGTAGAATTAATGCTGAAGACCCAAGTAAGAATTTTCAACCTTCACCTGGAACTATCGGAATGTGTCATCAACCATCTGGCTTCAGAACAAGAGTAGATGGTGCAATCTTTCAAGGATACAAAGTTACACCTTATTATGATAGCATGATTTGCAAGGTTATCACCCAAGGGAGAAACAGAACTGAAGCAATACAAAGAATGAGCAGATCTTTAGATGAATTTGTAATTGAAGGTATCACCACAACTATTCCACTTCATAAAAAACTTTTAAATCATAAGAAATTTATTAATTCGGACTTTAATGTGAGTTGGCTTGATAACGAAACTATTTTATAAAAAATTAATTTTAATATTTAATAACACTTAACCAACCAAATATCATAAACAGGGTGATCAAAGGGTGTTATCGATGGGCTTGATGAGAACATCCACCCATTAAATACAAACACTTCATTATTATTTTCACTAGTTAAATCTTTAACTTGAATATAAGCAGTGATTTCTGGATCATCATCAAACTCTGAGTTTTTACACTTTAAGCTTTTAATAGACAGATCTTTATACATAATTAATTCTTCATTTTTTAATTTAAGTAAAGTATTTTTGGAGCTTATTTTGTCTAATATTTTTATATCAGTGTAAGAGCCTTCTAAGATATTTTGAGAATTTGTATTAATCGTTAAAAATAAATAAGCAAAGAAAGTAAAGAAAAATAGATTTAATTTAATATTTCCAGCTTGTATATTTTTTTTTGATTCCATCATTGTTTTTATTTGGATAGTAGGCTTCATCTGTGCCAGTTAAATTAGATTGATGAGGTTTTTGCCAATCATACTTTTCAAGTTTGTGATTTTTTTCAATCTTGTTTGGTGTGAAATGCATCCAAGAATACCATTCAACAGTTATTTTTGATGCATCAATTGTATCTGCATAAATAACCCATCGTTTTCCATTTTTACTTTCATAATATTTATTACCAATCGAATCGTTACCAACTAACTTTCCAAAAAAAATAGTTTTTAATCTTGTTCCAAGAGTATCACGATTCCACCATGTGAAAATTTTTTTTAGAAGTGTCAACATAAAATATTTTTTATTTATTCAATTAAAAATTGTATAATTTAAATTAGACTAAAATATGAATTTGTATATAAATCAATTACTTGATTATTCAAATTAAAATTTAAATAGAGGTTAAATGGCAAAATATTTAGTTGAAACTTATTACACATGTACTTTCAAAGTGAATCATTACTTAGATGATATTAATGAAGCAGAGTTAAAAAATCTTGAAAAAAGAGATGATGGAAAATTTGAAGTTTTAGATGTAAAATTGGATAATAGAAAAACTAAAAGTCTAGATCCTAATAATAATAAGGTTTTGGATAATACAAAAATTGATTTAGTTTCTGAAATAAAGAAAACAACATTAAATTCAAAAGATAATAATACTGCATTTATTAAAAAAATTAATGAAAGTGCAAGCAAAAGATTTGGTATGCCTGACAGAAGAAAGGGTTATATTCAAAAAGCAACAATAGGTGACCATAAAGTATACCTTCATACAGGTGAATATGAGGATGGTAAAATTGGAGAAATATTTATTGATACAAGTAAAGAGGGAGAGCTAGTTAAAGCTTTAATGAATAACTTTGCTATTGCTATATCATTAGGTCTTCAATACGGAGTTCCTCTTGATGAATTCATTAGTGCTTATGTTGGTACAAAATTTGAGCCATCTGGCAAAGTTCATGGAAATGACAGAATATTAAGTGCAAGTTCAATTCTTGATTATATATTTAGAGAACTTGCAATTTCATATCAGAATAGAGAAGATTTAGCTCATACACCTTCAATAGGTGGTTCTGATGGAGATATAGCTGAAGAGCAAAACTCCGAGGATCAAAATCAATTATTAAAAATAGTTAAAGACATAACTAGTAAAGGCTTTGTGAGAAATAATTACAAAAAAAATCTAGTAGATTTGTCAGACGTTAAAATAAGTTTAAAAGGTAAAAAATAAAGATTATTTTTTAATTTTTAGAGCCAAACTCAGCTCTTTTAACTGATCTTCACTAACACCTGATGGCGCGTTCATCATTAAATCTTGTGCATTTTGATTCATAGGGAACATTGTTACTTCACGAATATTTTTTTCGTTAGCTAACAACATTACAATTCTATCGATACCAGGAGCAATACCACCATGAGGTGGCGCACCATAGCTCAAAGCATTTATCATTCCGCTAAACTTTTCATCTACCTGTTTTTTATCGTAGCCTGCTATTGAGAATAATTTATACATTAACTCAGGAATATGATTTCTAATAGCTCCAGAAGAAAGCTCTATTCCATTACAAACAATATCGTATTGGTATGCAAGAATTTCTAAAGGATTTTCAAAATTTATATCTTTCAAATTACCTTGTGGCATTGAAAAGGGATTGTGGCTAAATTTAATCTGATTTGTTACCTCATCTTTTTCAAACATAGGATAATCAACTATCCAACAAAAAGCAAAAATTTCACTGTCAATTAAATCTAAATCTTTAGCTATCTTATCTCTCGCTTGAGCTGTAATTTTTTCTAAATCATTTTGTTTTCCGCATGCTAAAAAAATACTGTCACCAACTTCTGAATTTGTTTTTTTCATTATTTCTAACAGTGCTTCTTTAGAAAAAAACTTACCAATTGGTCCTCTGGCAGAAAGCTCAACATCTTTTTCAATTGTAAAATATGCTAAACCAGAAGCTCCCTGGGCTTTAGCCCATTTATCAATATTATCAAAAAAACTTCTTGGTTTATCTTTTGTGTTTTTTGTAGAAATACACCTTACTTTTGAACCAGATTTTACTAATCTTTTAAAAATTTCGAATGAAACATCGTCCCTTGTAAAGATTTCAGTAATATCATTTATAATTAATGGATTTCTTAAATCTGGTTTATCACTTCCATACTTAAGCATAGCCTCAGAATATGAAATTCTAGGGAATTTATCATACTTTAATTTTTTATTTGAAAATTTTCTAAACGTATTAACCAATAATTTTTCAACAACATTAAACACATCTTCTTGCTCCACAAAAGACATCTCAATATCTAATTGATAAAATTCTCCTGGACTTCTGTCTGCTCTAGCGTCTTCATCTCTGAAACAAGGTGCTATTTGAAAATATTTATCAAAACCAGCCACCATGATTAGTTGTTTAAATTGTTGTGGTGCTTGCGGTAAAGCATAAAATTTGCCAGGATTTAATCTGCTTGGAACAAGAAAATCTCTTGCCCCTTCTGGACTAGAAGATGTAAGTATCGGGGTTTGAAACTCTAAAAAATTAAGTTTTATCATTTCATCTCTAATAAAAGAAATTACTTTTGATCTTAAAATAATATTTTCATGAATTTTTTTTCTTCTTAAATCTAAAAATCTATATTTTAACCTTATTTCTTCTGCATATTCTTGATCACTAAACACAGGCATTGGTAATTCTTTACAAGTTCCCAAAATATCAAATTTCTCAATTGCAATTTCAATTTCTCCTGTCTTAATATCTTTATTTACAGTTTCATCAGATCTACTAACTACTTTTCCTTCAATTCTTACTACAGTTTCAAGTTGAGTTTTTTCTAATTCTAAAAAATTAGTATTTTCTTTATCTATGATACATTGAGTAATTCCATAGTTATCTCTTAAATCTATAAATAAAAGATTGCCGTGATCACGTTTCTTGTTAATCCATCCAGATAAAAAAACTTGTTTGCCAACTTCTTCTTTTCTTAATTCGTTACAGTTGTGGCTTCTATATTTATTCAATTAATCTCCTAGAACTTTTTTTATAATTTTAAAATCGATCGGTTTTTTTGTTTTTAAGCTAATTTCGTCAATTTTATATATGAAATCAAATATTTTTCCATAAGATCTATTAATTCTTTTTATAATAAAGTCTATCAATTTTTTATCTATAGATATTTGACGATCTGATAGATTTTTTAATATCAGAGCAAACATTAAATCATCATCAGGTTGTTCTATATTAGATAAAATAAAATTTTTAGCTCTAGACTTTAAATCTTCTAATTTGAAATTAATATCAACAATAGGTTTTAATGATGTGATAATTAAGTATTTATTGTCCTGATCGATAATATTTAATAACGTAAACAGCAAATTTTCATTAACTTCTTCATTGAGATCTTCAATTACAATGTTTTCATATAGTTTAATTTCTTTTAATAAACGATTATTTATTAAATTACCGTTTAACTTAAGCCCTTTAAATTTTTTTAGAAAAATATTTATCAAATGAGATTTTCCTGAATACTTTTCACCAATTAAATTAATAAAATTTTTTTCCCATTTAGGCCAACTATTTAACAGCTTAAAAGCGTACTCATTACTTTTTGAAACATAGAAATCTTGATCTTTAAAGTTTTGCTCATAATCAAATTTTAAGATTAGTTGATTTAAATTTTTCATTTTAAAATCCATATTTGATTTTGAATATTAAATTCATAGTTTTTGTCTTTCATGTTTTTTAAAAAATCATCTGGTGATCCATTAAAAATTATTTTATAAATATTTTTTTCATTATCAAATTTATAAATATAAAAATCATAAACATGATCCAAACTTGTGAGTGATTTTTCAAATTGGGACACTTTTGAGTTATTATCATTGTTAATTGAAATCATTAAAGGAAGTTTAATTGAAGTATTAATTTGATTTTTAGATTTCCAATAATCCTCATAAATTATTTTCAATTTTTCAATAAATTTTTTAATATCAGTATCTGAATCAAGATTTATATTTTTCAAAGTTAAATTATTTAAATCCATTATTTGATCAAAGTTAATTTTACTTAAAACTCTAATCTCTTCATTATTTTTAAAGATTATTGTTATTATGTAATTTTCTAAGTTATATTTTTTAATTATTTCTTTAAAATCATAATCTTCAATAATATCAATTTTATTTGATATCAAATTTAGATCTTCAAGATCTTCTGATGGCAAAACATAGTGTAACAATTGATACTTTTTTTTATCAAGATTCCATTTTTTAAATAAAGGATTTTCTGAAAATATGAGAATTTCATTTGTATTTTCATCAATAATAATTGGGAAAAAAAAAAATTTTTTTTGGGTACGGTAAAGATGGAAAAATATCTTTACTCTCTAAAAATTTAAAAATCTTTTTTTTATCAAAAGAAACATTTAAATTTAAATAATATATTTCATTTATAAATTTTTCCTCTTTAATTGAGAAAGTCTCTATCATCCCCTTAATCACACTTAATGAGATCTGATTAAATAATTTTTGATCTTTACTTTTTGCAATTGACAAAATTAATTGTTTAAATGCTCTATTAAACCCTTCATCGATTATATCATTTTTATTAAAATTCATCTCAAAAGGTGTCGAAACTTCAATATCATTTACTGAAAATGTCTTTCCATAAAGATAATCTGTGGAAAAAAAAATATTAAATAGCGCAAGAAACAAAAAAAAATTATATAGTGTTTTTAAATTAGTTAATTTAAAATTAAATTCCATAATATATAATAATGAATAAAAAATTATTTACCTATAAAAAAAGTGGTGTAAATATTGATGCTGCAGATAGCTTTGTAAACTTCATATCATCAGTTTCATCAAGAAAAAAAGGCAAAAAAAAGTTTTCTAATATTGGTGGTTTTGGTTCAATATCAAATATTCCACATGGTATAAAACATCCAAAAATTGTTGCTTGTACAGATGGTGTTGGTACTAAAATTGAAATTGCAAATATACTAAACAAATATGACACAATTGGAATTGACCTAGTTGCTATGAGTGTCAACGATTTAATTGTTCAAGGTGCCAAACCTCTCATTTTTTTAGATTATATATCAATTAATAAAATTGAATTAACCAAGTTAAAATCCATTATTAAAGGAATTTTGAATGGCTGCAAACAATCTGGATGTCAGTTGGTTGGAGGTGAAACGGCTGAAATGCCAGATACATATGAAAAAGGTAAATTTGATATTGCTGGATTTGCTGTTGGTATCGTTGCTGAAAAAAAAATATTAAAAAAAAAAAATGATCAAAAAAGATGATTTAATTTTGGCTATTCCCTCAAGTGGACTGCATTCCAATGGATACTCTCTTGTGAGATATCTCATAAATGAAAAAAAAATTAATATTAAAAAAAATAAATTTTTAAAGACTGAGCTTCTAAAACCTACAAAAATCTATGTTAAAGAAATTCTTAAATTAATTGATAGAAATTTAATTAACGGATGTGCAAATATAACAGGTGGTGGCTTATCAGACAACATCAAAAGAGTTATTCCAGAAAATCTTGTTGCAAATATTGACTTAAATAAAATTAAACCATCTAAAATTTTTACATGGTTAAAAGAAAATGGTATTAATGATAGTGAAATGCTCAAAACATTTAATTGTGGAGTTGGATTTTGCTTAATCATCAATCCTAAAAACTTATATAAAATTAAAAAATATTTTACAAAACAATATCTCCCTTATATCATTGGAAAAATATCTTCTGGAAAAAATAAAGTTAAATTAAATGATAAAATCAATTGGCTCTAATAAAATAAAGACAGCAGTTTTTATTTCTGGAACTGGTAGTAACTTAAAAAACCTTATAAAATTTTCAAAACAAAAAAATTCTCCTATTTCTATTGACTATATTTTATCTAATAAGAGAGATGCAAAAGGTTTAAGTTTTGGAAAAATTTTTAAAATAAAAAAAAAAGTCTTTGATTTTACCAAACATTCTACAGCTGAAAAAAATATTATCTCAGAACTCAAAATAAATGATATTAATTTGATTTGTCTAGCTGGTTTTATGAAGGTTTTATCTGCTAACTTTATTAAAAAATTTAAACATAAAATTATAAATATACACCCTTCTTTACTTCCTGATTACAGGGGATTGAATACACACAAAAGAGCTATTAAAAATAAAGAAAAATATTCAGGATGTACTGTACATTTTGTGAACTCTAAACTAGATTCTGGTAAAATAATTCTTCAAAAAAAAGTTAGAATTAAAAAAAATGAGACCTTTAAAAGCCTCGAAGAAAGAGTTTTAATTCAAGAACATAAATTATACCCTAAAGCAATTTTAAAAATTTTTACTAGTCCTTAAAGAAGAAATCAATTTCAATTTTTGCATTTTCAACACTGTCTGATCCATGCACTGAGTTCTTATCGATAGAAATTCCATATTTCTTTCTAATAGTACCTTCTTCTGCGTCCTTTGGATTTGTTGCGCCCATTAATTCTCGATTTGCTAGCACCGCACCCTCTTTCTCTAAAACCATTACTACAATCGGGCTAGAAGATAAGTAGGTGCATAAATCATTATAAAATGGCTTGGTTTCATGAACTTTATAAAATTTTTCTGCTTCTAATTTTTCTATCTTAATTTTATTCTCTTTAATTATTGTAAACCCTTTTTTTTTAAACATTTCTTTAATCTCACCGTCTAAATTTCTCTCTACTGCATCTGGTTTAATAATTGATAATGTCTGTTCATTGCTACTCATAATGTTCCTCTATTAGTTGATTTAATAATCTTACTCCAAAACCTGTAGCTCCACCTGGATTTAAATTTGATGCTTTTTTTGAAAATGCCATGCCTGCAATATCTAAATGCGCCCATGGTGTTTTACTTGTTACAAATCTTTGTAAAAATTGCGCTGCCGTAATTGATCCCGCTCCACCTGAATAGTTTATATTCTGAATATCAGCTATAGGTGAGTTTATTAACTTATCGTAATTATCATGCAGTGGGAGTCTCCAAACTTTTTCTTTTACTTTTTCCCCTACTTTGAATAATCTATTTGATAGTTCGTCGTTATTAGAAAATAAGCCTGCATACTCCTCTCCAAGTGCCATTATTATTGCACCGGTCAAAGTTGCAAGATCAATCATAAATCTCGGTTTAAATTTTGCTTCTGTAAAACTTAAAGCATCGGCTAATACTAACCTGCCTTCAGCATCTGTATTTAAAACTTCAATGGTTTTTCCATTGTAAGCTTTAACTATATCCCCTGGTCTTTGAGCGTTACCACCAGGCATATTTTCAACTAAACCAACTACACCCACTGCATTTACTTTTGCTTTTCTAGTAGCCAATGTTTGTATTAATCCAGCAACAACAGCTGATCCAGCCATATCATATTTCATTTCTTCCATGAATTTTGCAGGTTTTAAGGAAATACCACCTGTATCAAAACAAACTCCTTTTCCTACAAAAGATAAAGGTGCTTTTTTATCTTTTTTATTTCCATTCCACTCAAGTGTAACAAGAAATGATTCATTCACACTGCCTCTTCCAACACCTAACAGTGAGTGCATACCAAGCTTCTTGAGTTGAGCTTCATTATAGGTTGTAACTTTAATTCCTAATTTTCTTAATTTTAATAATCTATTTACATACTCTTTAGGATTAAGAACATTGGGTGGTTCAGAGACTAAATCTCTTGCGAAAAAAGTTCCTTGCTCTATTGCTTTAAATCTTAATTCATTTTGGTTTGATTGTTTTTTTTTAGAGCTAATTAAGTTAATTGAAACAAGTTTTTTATCTACTTTTGATTTATATATATTAAATTCATAAGATTTTAGTTTAAGTCCATGTAAAAAATGACCTATAAAATTTTCAAAATCATTACTAGCACTATCTGAGTTTACAAAATATTCACTTTTCTTGTCATAGTTTATATAGCTATGAAATTCTGCACCAAGATTCTCTACGTCAGAAGCTTCTAAATTTTTTTTAATAGATATCAGGAATATTTTTTTTTTTGAATTAACTTCAAAAAAGAGTAAATTTTTTTTTAAATCACTATTTTTTAGTAGGTCATTTATGTAAGAAAATTCCAGCTTAGAAATGTATTTTTTTAAACCCGCGCTATTGAAATTTTCATCAACAAAAAGGATGAGATTGGTTGGATTTATTTTTAAACCACTATTTTTATAATTAATTTGAATAGACATAAGTTTTAAATACACTCTAAAGGAGTTGAGTGCTATATATGAACAAAATTATCATATTTCAATGAAAAAAATTCTATTTAGAAAAATTTTATTAGACTATCTTGTTTTCTTTTTTATATCATTAGTAAGCACCAGTATAATCATTTGGGTGTTCCAAGCAGTTAATTACTTAGATTTAATGGTTGAAGACGGTCGTGACTATTTAATATACATCAATTATACATTGCTAAATTTTCCAAAAATAATTAGCAAGATACTCCCATTTGCATTATTTTTTAGTCTAACTTACGTTTTGGCTTCTTACGAGTTAAAAAATGAAATGATGATTTTTTGGAACTTTGGAGTGAATAAAATCACAATGATTAATTTTTTTTTAAAATTTTCAATATTTGTAGTTATGTTGCAGATTTTTTTTACAACTTTTTTAATTCCGTCAACACAAAATATTTCAAGAGATTTAATTAGAACTTCAAATGTAAATTTTTTTGAAAGTTTTATTAAACCAAAAAAATTTAATGATAATATCAAAGGACTAACAATTTATGCTGACAATAAATATGAAAATGGTGATTTAAAAAATATTTATTTAAAGAAAGAAACTGGCAGAAATAGTTTTCAAATAACTTATGCTAAGAAGGGTGTTTTTAAAGTTATAAGTGGCACAAAAATACTAGAATTGCAGAATGGTCAGACGATAAATGCAGTTGCAGATGATATTACAAACTTCAATTTTTCAGAGTCTAATCTTACTTTAGATCAGTTCGATACAGATGTGATTAAAGTAGATAAACTCCAAGAAACATCAACACTTAAATTGTTAAAATGCATAAAACATTATCTAAATAAAAATTTAACAATTAATAAAAATTCTGTTGGATTTTTTTTTCATAATTGCAATATACAAAATTTAGATAATATTTTTAAAGAACTATATAAGAGATTTATTTTACCATTCTATATACCTGTCTTAATATTAATTTCACTAATTTTAATAATCAAATCTAAAGAAAATATAAACTACTCTAGATATAGATTTATAATTTTTTTATTTGGATTTGCTGTTATCGTAATATCAGAATCTTCACTTAAATTTGTTGAAGCTAATTTTTATGGTAATCTAAAAATTATATTGATACCCTTTTTAATTTTTATAGTCCTATACTCAATAATATATGTGAGGTTGAAATTAAGATAATGAAAGTTTATGTAAAATTTATAACTATTTCTTTTTTAAAATCATTTATGTATGTTTTTTTTATAACATTATGTTTGGTATTTATTTTAAATATTTTAAATGAAATTGAGTTCTTTAAAAACTTGAATGTAAAATCTCATTATCCCTTTTACTTATCGCTTCTTAATACGCCTGCATTAATTTTTGAAATGTTTCCATTTATTTTTCTAATATCCACTCAAATTTTTTTTATAAATTTATTCTACAATAATCAGATTCATGTTTTTAAATATTCAGGTTTAAAAAATTCAAAGATATTAGTTATATTAAGTCTTGTATCTTTTTTTATTGGTGTTTTGACTATATTTGTTTTCTATAATTTTTCTTCAAACTTGAAAAATATTTATCTTGAAATAAAAAATAAATATTCAGTAGATAATAAATATTTAGCAGTAATAACACAGAATGGTTTATGGATTAAAGATACTCTTGAAGATAATATCAATATAGTGAATGCATCTAAAATAGAAAAAAATTTTTTGATCGATGTATTTATTACTCAGTTTAATAATGATTTTGAAGTTTTAAGAAATATTAAGAGTGAGAAAGTTGATATAAGAAGCAATATATGGACAGCTTATAATGCCAGTGTTTATGAGGGTAATGCTAGCATAGAAGAAGATTTGCTTAAAATTAATTCAAATTTTGACTACCAAAAAATTCAAAGCTTATTTTCAAATTTGTCCGCATTATCTATGTGGGAGCTTTTTGAACTTAAGAAAAATTACAAATTAATAGGATATTCTACAACTGAAATAGATCTTCAATTACATAAAGTATTTTCATATCCATTTTATCTAACACTAATGACAATTTTATCAGCCATAATTATGTTTAATACAAAAAATATTAAAGGCTCCACATTAAAAATATCTATTGGATTATTTTTATCTGTAATAATATATTATGTTAATAATTTTTTTGGAGTAATGGGTAAAACAGAAAAATTATCCCTTATTAATTCTATATGGGTACCATTAATAATTTTGACACTAATTAATTTAAAGCTAGTTAATAAAATAAATGAGAAATAATATTTTAAAAATTTTTTTATTTTTATCTTTGAGCTTTTTTATAGCTTTTAATGTTAATGCAAATCAACAGTTTAATTTTGATATAACAGAAGTTGAGGTGCTAGAAGATGGAAATAAATTTAAAGGAACAAAAGGAGGCACTGTAACAACTGATGATGGAATAATTATTAATGGAGATACATTTTATTACGACAAGTTATTAAATAAGCTAGATATAAGTGGCAATGTTAAAATAGAAGACACCATTAAAGATTTTATTATTTATAGCGATGACGCTACATACCTTAGAAATCAAGAAAAGATATTTACATTTGGTAATTCCAAAGCTTTAAATGATGGTTTGATTATAGATGGAGATAATTTTGAGTATAACAAATTATTAAATATAATAAATGCCTACGGAAATGTTGAGATTAACGATACTTTAAAAGATATAAGAATATTTAGCGAAAATATCACATATTTAAAAAATAAAGAGAAAATTTTTACACAGGGTATCACTGATGCAATAATTGAATCAAAGTATTTTATTGTTTCCAGTGATATTTTATTCCTCAAAAATGAAATGGAACTAAGCTCAGATAATAAATCAACAATATATGATATCGATTCTACAAAATATAATCTCAATAAATTTATATATTTTGTAGAAAAAAAATTTTTAAAAGGCCAGGATGTAAGAGTAAGAACAAATTATTTAAAAGAAAAGAGTGATGAGTTTTTTTTTAAAGATGGTTTTTTTGACTTTGATAAAAAAAGTTTTGTAGCAAGTGAGACAGAAATCTTATTTCATAAAACTATATTTGACAAAGAAAGAGAGAAGTTTATTGAACTTGAAAATGAAAAACTAAATGAATTATTTAAAAATTATTATGAAGAAAATGACCCTAGAATTATTGGTGTGGCTTCTGACGGAGATGAAAGTAAAACTATTATACATAAAGGAATTTTTACAAGTTGTAAAAAAACTGATAGCTGCCCTCCTTGGTCACTTAAATCAAAAAAAATTACTCATGATAAAATAAAAAAACAATTAATATACGATCATTCTATTTTAAATATTTATGACATTCCTGTTTTTTACTTTCCTAAATTTTTTCACCCTGATCCTACTGTAAAAAGACAAACGGGGTTTTTAAAGCCAAGTTTAAATAAATCAAAAATTTTAGGCTCTTCACTGCAAATGCCGTACTTCAAGGTGTTAGGAGATAATTCAGATTATACAATTGTGCCTGTTATTTTTGATGCTAATGTTGATATGCTTCAAAATGAATACAGAAGAGAGGATAAAAATTCGTCTTTTATTGTCGATTTTAGTATTGTTAATGGCTATCAATCATCAACTATAGAAAACAGCAAAGTAAATAGTTTAACACATTTATTTTCTAAATTTGATGCTGATTTAGATTTAGATAACTTTATTAACAGCGAACTAAATATTTTCTTAGAAAGAGTTAGTAATGATAATTATTTGAGTATATTTCAACAAAACCTATCAGGCAGAAAGCTAAAACCTGTAAGCACAGGTTCTTTAGCCTCGGGGCTAAAATTAAGTTTAGATCATGAGGATTATAATCTAACATCAGGTTTCACTGCATATGAAACTTTATCTGGATTAAACAGTGACCGATTTCAATATGTATTACCCTATTACAACTTTTCAAAAATTTTATATCCAGAAATTGATGGAACTATCAGCTTCAACTCCAGTGGAAGTAATAATTTACTAAATACAAATAATTTAAAAACAAGAGTCGTAAATGATATAAACTATACTAGTGTAGATTTTATATCGAATTTAGGTTTTCTAAGTAATTTTGGAATGTATTTTAAAAATCTTAATTCTGTTGGGAAAAATGATGCTCTCTATAAACCAAGTCCACAAGTCGAAGGTATGAGTATTTTTAATATTGAGTCAAGTATACCCCTAACAAAACAAAGTAAAAAATATTTAAACCACATAATCCCAAAAGTTTCTTTAAGAGCAAGCCCGAACGCTATGAAAAACTATTCAAATGGTGGACAAATCGTTACTGCAGATAGCATGTTTAGTATTAATAGACTTGGATTAAGTGATACTTTTGAGGCTGGAAGATCATTAACATTTGGACTTGATTATAAAAAAGAAGATATGAGTAATAGTGATAAGTATTCTGAGTTTAAAATTGGAACAGTTTTAAGAGCTGAAGAAGAGGATTATATACCTAAAAGCAGTAGTATTAACGGTAGAACTTCAAATATATTTGGATCAATAACAAATGAACATTATGAATTTATAAAATTTGATTATGATTTTGCATTGGATAATGACCTTTCAACATTTGAGCACAATTCTATAAAAACAGAATTTTCAGTAAAAAATTTTGTCACAGAATTTACTTTTAATGAAATTAATAGAAAAATGGGTTCTCAAAATAGCTTAGAAAATACTACTTCAATCAAATTTGATAATAATAATTATCTTACATTTAACACCAGAAGAAATAGAGAGATAAATCTGACAGAATATTATGATTTAGTCTACGAGTATAAAAATGATTGTTTAACAGCTGGTATTAAATATAAAAAAACATATTATACAGATAGAGATTTAACACCCACAGAAGATTTAATGTTTACGATAACTTTATTCCCACTAACAACAATGGAACAAAATGTTAAACAAAAATTATATAGAGGGGAAGAGCAGATATTTTAAAATGACTAAAAGAATTTTTATTTTTTTAATTATAATTCAATTTTTTTTTTAGAAATATGTGCAATTTCTATAGAAAATAAAATATTATTTAAAGTTGAGAATGAAATATTGACTACTGTCGATTTTGAAAACCAATACAAATATCTAGAATTTTTGAACAAAGATATAGCCAAACTTGAGAAAAATAAAATATTTGAAATTATTAAAAACTCTTTAATACGTGAAAAAATAAAAAAAAATAGAGATTTTAAAAAATATTAGAAAGATTGATTTAGATAAAAAATATTTAGATATGTTGATCGAAAATCTTAGGAAAGAATTAAATATAGGTAGTAAAGATGCTTTTAAAATAATACTTTCAGAACAAAATTTAAAACTTTCTACATTAGAAGAAAAAATTTCTATTGATGCATATTGGAATGAAATTATTCTGCAAAAATTTGAATCAAAAATAAAAATTAACAAAATTGCATTAAAAAAACAAATATCTCAAAATAAGAATGAAATAAATTCTTACAACCTTTCAGAAATAGTTTTTAAAATCAAAAAAAAAGGAGATTTAAAAAATTTTTTTACTAATATTAAAAAAGATATTCTGGAAAAAGGTTTTGAAAATTCAGTTTTAATTCACAGTACAGCCGACTCATCAAATTTCGGTGGAAAACTAGGATGGATTAACGAAGATGCAATTAATAATAAGTTACTTAAAGAAATAAAAAATTTAGACATTGGTGATTTTACAAAACCAATTCAAGTTTCTAGTGGTTTTCTAATAATCAAGATCAACGATATCAAAAAAATTAAAAATAAAGTTAATGCTAAAGAGGAACTAGAAAGATTGATATCACTAACAAGAAATCAACAATTGAATCAATATTCCAATATTTACTTTGATAGAATTAAAAAAGAGATTGAAATTGAAAAATTTTAAACCCATAATAATTGTTGCGGGAGAACCAAATAGTATATTTTTAGAAATTTTTTTTAAAAGTTTAAAATTTAAAAAATTTAAAAGTCCAATAATTATCATTGCATCAAAAAAATTACTTGTTGCTCAAATGAAACAATTGGGTTTTAACTTTAAAATTAATTTGATAAAAAATAATTTTAATGATTTTAAAAATCTTAATAATAAAAAAATTAATATTATTAATGCAGAGTATGCATTTAAAAAAACTTTTGAACCGATTTCAAAGAAATCTAATGATTATATAAAAGACTGTTTTAATATGGCTCTAATTTATTTGAAAAAAAACAAACTGACAAAATTTATAAATGGACCAATTTCAAAAAAATATTTTTTAGAGGGAAAAATATTGGGTATTACTGAATTTTTAGCTAAAAAAACAAATAAAAATAATAGTGTTGCTATGTTAATATTTAACAAAAAATTATCTGTTAGTCCAATAACTACACACTTAGCTTTAAAAAATGTACATAAACATATTTCAAAAAAAAAAATATATACCCACATCAAATTAATTACAGAATTTTATAAAAAATATTTTAAAAGAAAACCAAAAATTGCAATAACAGGTCTAAATCCTCACTGTGAAAGCAATTTCAAAAATTGTGAGGAAGATACAATTATTATACCTGCAATTAAAAATATGAGAGCAAAAAATTTTAAAGTTGAAGGTCCTTTTCCTGCAGATACTATTTTTATGCAAAAGCATTTAAAAAGATTTGATATTATTGTTGGAATGTACCACGATCAAGTTCTCACTCCTATGAAAGCTTTATTTGGCTTCGATGCAATTAATATAACTTTAGGCTTACCCTTTGTTCGTATTTCACCAGATCATGGTCCAAATTCCTCTATGCTAGGCAAAAACTTATCTGACCCCAAAAGCTTAATAGAAGCTTTAAAATTCTTAGACAAATAAATGTTTATTAAACCCAAAAAAAGCTTAGGTCAAAATTTTTTAATAGATAATGATGTTCTAGAACAGATTGTTGATACAGTTGACATTGCGAACAAGGAAGTTTTGGAAATAGGCCCTGGTAGTGGAAATTTAACCACATTTATTTTGAAAAAAAGTCCAAAAAAAGTTTATGCGATTGAAAAAGACGATGACCTAGTTTTATTATTGAAGGATAAATTTTCTAATGAAATCGACATTATTAATGATGATGTTTTAAAAATATCTGAAGATAAAATTTCTACTGAAAAACTGACTGTATTTGGAAACTTACCTTATAATATTTCTACTGAAATTCTCTCAAAATGGATAGTAAATATAGATAAAAATTTTTGGTTTGAGAATTTAGTGTTAATGTTTCAAAAAGAAGTTGCTGATAGAATTGTTGCTGAATCCAATACATCAAAATATGGACGGTTATCAATTTTATCAAACTGGAAATTAAATATCAAAAAAATAATTGATATTAAACCACAAAGTTTTTCACCACGTCCCAAAATTGATAGTACGCTACTATTATTTACTCCAAAAGAAAATTTTTTTAAATTAAAAGATGCAAAAAACCTTGAAATGATTACAAGAGTTTTCTTCAGTCAAAGAAGAAAAATGTTAAAAAAACCTTTTAATCAATTGTTTAATGGTAATAAACTTATCTTAGATAAATTAGATATTAACTTAAATCTTAGACCACAAAATTTAGATTTTAATACTTATTATCAACTAACGTCTGAATATGAAAATTTAAGAAGTTAATTTTTCCACATGATTTCTGATATATTCTAAATCATAATCTTTAGAGCCATTGTCAACTTCTGCTTTAATTAACTTATGAATTTTCGAATAACAATTTTCTAGATTGTCATTTATAACTACATAATCATAATTTATCCAATGCAAGACATCGTGTCCAAATTGCTTCATTCTTTCCTCTACAATTAGTTTATCTTTCATATCTCTGTTAGATAATCTTTCGAATAAAACTTCTTTGCTCGGTGGTAGTATAAAAAAAGTTATAAGTTTGTAGTCTAATTTTTTATTTTTAATCTGGTCTGCTCCTTGCCAATCAATGTCGAACAAAACATTTTTTCCTTTATCTAATTTGTTGATGACTGGAGTTCTAGTCGTACCATAAAAATTGTTAAAGACTTTTGCATATTCTAAGAATTCCCCATTTTTAATTAATCTTGTGAATTCCTCCTCATTCACAAAATAATAATCGTCGTTTGGGACTTCATTTGGTCTAGGCTGACGAGTGGTATGAGAAATAGATATTTCGAAGTTTTTTAATTTAGATAACAAGCTTACTAAAGTCGTCTTTCCTGCTCCAGACGGAGAGGATAAAACTATCATTACCCCATTATTATTTATGGGCATTAATATCTTTAATTGGCTTTTCCTTCGATAAATTTAACTGCATCACCAACTGTTAAAATTTTTTCAGCTTCACTGTCTGATATTTCAGACCCAAATTCTTCCTCGAAAGCCATAACTAATTCAACTGTATCTAAACTATCTGCACCTAAATCATCTATAAAACTTGATTCTTCTGCAACTTTTGCCTCATCTATTCCTAAATGATCTGCTACAATTTTTTTAACCTTACTTGAAACATCTTCTGACATATTGATCCCTTTTGTTATGAATTCTTAATAGTTTAAAAACTTATTTTGTCAAGCCATATACATGCCTCCATTCACATGTAATGTTTCTCCATTAATATAATCTGACTGATTTGAGGCTAAGAAAAATACAGCATTAGCAATATCATCAGGATTTCCTAGCCTTGCGGATGGTATTTTGGATATAATTATGTCTTTATATTTGTCATCAATTTTTTCAGTCATAGCTGTCTTTATAAACCCTGGTGAAATACAATTTATATTAATATTTTTCTTTGCATACTCAATCGCTAAGCTTTTTGACATTGCAATAATTCCAGCTTTAGAGGCTGTGTAATTTGCCTGTCCTACATTACCCGTGTGACCTACTACAGATGTAATATTTACAATTTTTCCAGATTTGTTCTTTAACATTTTTTTGATTGCAAATTTGCTCATTAAAAAAGTTGAGGTTAAATTTATATTAATTACTTTTTGCCATTCATTCAAACTCATTCTTATTGCTAGATTATCTTGGGTGATGCCCGCATTGTTTATGATACAATCCAAACTGCCCCCTAATTCTTTGGTTGCATTTTCAATAAAGTTTTCAATTTTATCACTTTGAGATATATCAAATTTTAATATTTTAATATTTTGAAAGTTTTTTTTTAACTCTTCTAGTTTTTCTATTCTTGTACCGGACGCTAAAATATTTGATCCATTTTCACTCAATTTTTTTACTATAGCATTTCCAATTCCACCAGTTGCTCCTGTAATTATAATATTTTTATTTTTTAAATGGCTCATATCTTAATATTCTCAATATCACTTATACTGTTTATATTATTAATTTTTACATCTCTATTAATTCTTTTTACTAAATTAGATAAAACTTTACCAGGACCTATTTCAATAAATTGATTTATATCATTACTAATCATATTTACTACACTTTCTCTCCATCTCACTCTATTTTCAATTTGCTTTATTAATAAATCTTTTAATTCACTGGTGTTAGAAATTTCTTTTGCAGTTACATTTGAAATTAATTTTTTATTAGAATCTTTAAAATTTAATTTTTTAATTTCATTGCTCATTATATTTGTTGCGTTCGTCATCAAACTACAATGGAATGGAGCACTTACAGGTAGTTTTATATTTTTTATAGAATTTTCTTTTAAAATTTTAATTAATTGATCAAGATCATTTATTTTTCCACTTAATACAATTTGACCGTCTGAATTATCATTTGCAATTTGAACTTTAAACTTTTCTTCATTATCTTTTAATATTTTCTCAATGGTCTGAATGGAAGAGCCTAATACAGCAACCATTCCGCCCTCTCCTTTTGGAACAGAATTTTGCATAGCATCCCCTCTTATTCTTAAAACCTTTATGGTTTCTGAAAAACTTAAATATCCAGCACATGATAAGGCCGAATATTCTCCAAGAGAATGTCCAGCAAAATATTTAGCTTCATTTAAATCAATGTTGAATTCTTTTTTAACTACATTAAAAATAGAATAACTGATTAAAAATATTGCAGGTTGTGTATTGATGGTCAGGTTCAAATCTTCCTTTGGACCTTCTAATATTAGTTTAGATAAAGGAAATTGGAGCACTTCATCTGCTTCTTTGAATTGACTTTTAACTAAATCAAAATTATCGTAAAATTCTTTTCCCATACCTACAAATTGGGAACCCTGACCTGGAAAAATTACCGAAAACATATAAAAAAAACTAACTATTTTTCATTTTTAACTATTGTAATTGAACATTTATAATAGTATATCCTCACTTTTTATTAAAGAACTTAAATGAATTTATACGAACATACTATTATAGCTAGACAAGATGCTTCACCGAGTGAAATTAAGCTTTTGACTGAGAAATATTCTAAGATTGTTGAAAAAAACGATGGTGAAATAGTTAAAGTTGAAAATTGGGGATTATTAAATTTATCCTACATAATAAAAAAAAACAAAAAAGGTAGCTACATTCACTTCAAGATTAAAGGCAAAGGAATTGTTGTCGATGAATTAGAAAAAAATGAAGCAATTGATAAAAAATTATTAAGATATTTAACTGTTAGAGTTAAAAAATTTGATTTAGAAGCTAACTATTTTGGGAAAAGAGAAGATAGTGAGAAAAAAGAAAGCTATAGAAACTAATTATGCCAAAAAGACAAAGTGGGAATAAAAAGGGAAAACAAAGCAATTTTGCTAAATTAAGTATTTTCCAACCTAATAAATATAAATTTAAAAAAAGTTGTCCTTTATCAATTAAAGGTGCTCCAGTTGTTGATTATAAAAATATTAGACTTTTAAAAAAATATATGTCTGAAAATGGAAAAATTCTACCATCAAGAATAACTAATGTTAGTCAAAAAAAGCAGAGAGAGCTATCTCTATCAATTAAAAGAGCTAGAAATTTAGCGTTAATATAAAATGAAAGTTATTTTATTAGAAAATTTAAAAAGAATAGGGTCTATTGGTGAAGTGATAGATGTTAAAAGAGGATTTGCTAGAAATTTTTTAATAGCTAATAAAAAAGCTCTTTACGCCTCAAAAGAAAACATTCTACAAGTTGAAAAAATGAAATCTGATTTATCACAGAAAGATACTGATAAGAAAAAAGAAGCAATTCAAATTTCTGAGCAAATAAACAATAAAGAGTATTCTTTTAAAAAGTTGAGCACAGAAAATAATGAGTTATACGGCTCAGTAAAACCAACAGAGATTGCAAGACTCATTAAAGAAGAAAACAAAATTGATATCAAACCGTCAATGATACAGCCTGTTGAAGAGATTAAATCTTTAGGTAAATTTAAGGTAAAAGTTTCTTTACACTCAGAGGTTGATGCTGAGATTACAATCAATGTAGAGTCAGCAGATACTATCCAATAATTATACAATTTTTTCCCCAACTCTTTTTAGTAATTTTTTTTTAATTTTTTTTCTGTAAAATAACTTTTATGGAAAACAGTTTAAGCATCGTAAAAGATCAGTTTAAGGAACTGCCGAATAATACTGAAGCGGAGCAGGCAGTTATCGGATCTATATTGGTAACAAATGAGATTTTTGATGAAATTAATACTATTATTTCTAGTGCTAATTTTCATGATCCTATGCATCAAAAAATTTTTTCTGCCGTAGAAAATCTTGTTTACAAAGGAATGCTTGCAAACCCAATTACATTAAAAAATTATTTTGAAGATGAAAAAGATGATCTGAATGTACCAGAATATTTAGTTAAAGTTACAAAATTTTCCACATCTGCCAGACAAGCCACTGAATATTCTAGAATTATCTACGACATGTTTGTTAGAAGGGAATTAATCAAGATTTCAGAACAAACAATTGACAGCGCAAAGCTAAACGATTTAGAAACTAACGGTCAAACTATCATAGAAAATTCAGAGAGATTATTATTTGACCTTGCAGAAAAAGGTTCTTTTAACTCTTCTCTAGTTAAATTTGATGAAGCGTTGAAACAAACTATTGAAATGGCATCTGCCGCTTATAAGAATGAAGAGGGTATTGTTGGGGTACCAACAGGTTTAAGAGACCTTGATGATAGGTTGGGAGGTCTTCATAGGTCAGATCTAATAATTATTGCAGGACGTCCTTCAATGGGTAAAACATCCCTTGCAACTAATATTGCATTTAATGCAGCTAAAAAAATTCAAGATAGTGGCAAAAAATCTTCGATAGCTTTTTTTTCTCTTGAAATGTCTTCTGAACAATTATCAACCAGAATTTTAGCTGAACAAGCAAGAATCAGATCAAATGACATAAGACGTGGAAGAATTTCAGATGAACAATTTGATAAATTTTTGGAAACCTCAAAAAATTTATCAGAGCTTCCTTTGTATATTGATGAAACACCTGCAATAAGTATTGCTGCAATGAGCAATAGAGCTAGACGTATTAAAAGATTATTTGGTCTTGATATGATTGTTGTAGATTATATTCAATTAATGAAAGGAACTAGTTTTAATAAAGACGGTAGAGTTCAAGAGATTTCACAAATTACTCAAGGACTTAAGGCTATTGCTAAAGAGCTATCCATTCCTGTTGTTGCGCTATCTCAATTATCAAGACAAGTAGAACAAAGAGATGATCATAAACCTATGCTTTCAGATTTAAGAGAATCTGGTTCAATTGAGCAAGATGCAGATGTTGTGATGTTCGTCTATAGAGAAAGTTACTACCTTCAGAGAAAAGAACCAAGAGAAGCGACTGTGGAGCATGCAGAATGGCAAGCAAAAATGAATGAAGTTGCTCATTTGGCTGAGATTATTATCGGTAAACAAAGACATGGTCCAATTGGAAAAGTAACGCTCGAGTTTGAAGAGCAATTTACTAAATTTAAGGATACTCAATTAGGCTAAATTCCAATATAAACTTTGTAAATGCTTGCTCATTTATATCAAAATACTGTTCTTAAAAATCCAAAATCAATTTTTATATTATTAATTATTACTTTGTTAAGTTTTGGTTATTTTTCTAAAGATTTTAGATTGGACGCTTCTTCTGATACCCTTTTAATTGAAGGGGACCCTGATCTTGAGTATTTAAAAGAAATAACAAAACGATATGGTTCAAAAGAATTCTTAGTTTTAACCTACACTCCTAAAGAAGGAATGATCACAGATTCTTCAATTAATAATCTTTTAAGTTTAAAATATAAAATTCAAAGTCTAGATTGGGTTCATAACGTTATAACATTATTAGATATCCCCTTACTAAATAACTCTGAGGCCCCTCTTCAAGAAAGGTTAGAAAGTTTTAAAACATTAAAAGATGAAGAAGTAGATACAGAAAGGGGTTTTAAGGAAATACTGAATAGCCCTGTGTTTAGAAATTTTGTTATTAGTGAGGATGGAAAAACAAGTGGTGTAATCGTTTATATTAAAAAAGAAGAATTAAAGAGTATAAAAAACAAAAGTGAAAAAGAAATAGAGATACATAAAGATACTTTAAAAAAAAAAAAACCATGAAAATATTTCTCAGATAAGAGAAATAATTAAAAGTTACGAAGATATTGGAAAAATCTACCTAGGCGGTACTCCAATGATTGCAGATGATATGATGTCGTTTATCAAAAGTGATATAATTGTTTTTGGTTTGGGTGTGCTTTTATTTATCATCGCTACACTTTGGTTTATATTTAGAAAATTAATTTGGATCATAGTGCCAATTAGTAGTTGCTTATTTTCAGTTTTAATTATGACGGGCCTTCTTGGTCTTTTAGGTTGGAAAGTTACTGTTATTTCATCAAACTTCATTGCACTAATGTTAATATTAACTATGGCAATGAATATT
>MDTF01011019.1_pt1 | contig 28389 bp, 27 predicted proteins | sample 811191 | NCBI WGS metagenome assembly MDTF01 (sample SAMN05326649, study PRJNA326480) | marine metagenome | isolation source: seawater | place: Southern Ocean | collected 2011 | reverse complement strand
CTTCCGTGCCTTAAGACAAAGTACCATCGGCGCTGAAGGGCTTGACTTCCGAGTTCGGAATGGGATCGGGTATTACCCCTTCGCAATAATCACCGGCAGGGGAAGTTATACCCAATTAAAAATTATTGTAAACAAACTTTATTAATTTAATTTAACTTATTTATTATGTTTTTTAAGGAAAATATCCACATAATCTTTCAGCTTAATTTTCCCATAATTCTTATAAACCTTATTCGAAAGACTAATATTGGTAAGAGCTGAAGCATATCTTTCACCGGCTCTAGGGGGCAAATATTTAATTTTAGATTTAAATAATTTAGCCACCTGGTTAATTGTATATTTTTCCTTATTTGAAATACTGTAATGTCTGCAAAGGTTATTTTTCCAAGCTAAATAGCAAACATTAATAGTGTCATCAATATGAGTAAACCTTCTTGACTGATTGCCTGGTCTAACTACAGGAAGCGACTTATTTTTTTTATAATGATTTTCAAATATTCCTATTACTGTCGCCATTTTACCTAGGGATATTTGCCTAGGGCCGTATACATTATAAAAATAAATTATCTCATATTTCATTTTAAACCATTTTTTTAGATTTTCTAACATTTCTAAATTTTTTGATTTCGTAAATGCGTACGGAGATAAATTTTTATCTTTACCATTGTTGCCAAGGGTTGCTGATGTGGCTGAATAAACTAATTTAATCTTATTTTCTAAGCAAAAATTGAATACCGCATGCGTGCCTATAGAATTAGATTCAATACATTCATTCATTCTCAAAAAGCTTTGGTATATTCTTGAAAATTCTCCAAAATGAAAAATGGTTTTAATAGCTTTTTTTTTCTTACCTAATATTAAGGAAATATTTTTAGTGTTCCCATTAATGTACTGAAGCCTCTTATCTTTTAAATGATTCTTAATTGATCCAGTGGAATAATTATCAATGCTTATTATTTTAAAGTTAGTCTTTTTTAATAATAAAGAGATCAAATTTGATCCTACAAATCCACCACCGCCTGTAACAATTATAATGTTTTTCATTAGTATTAATTGAATTATAAATTTATTTTATAAGAATAACTTATAATCTAATTAATAACTTTTGTAAAAATTTATTAATATAAAAATAAATAAATTACTCAATTTTATATTTAAATAATCTTAGATATAGGAATGAATAAACTGAAATATTTAGAAAAATTAAAAATATTTGAAAATTGCTATGATAAATATCAATTGTTGCAATAATAAAAATAATAAAATTATATATAATAATCAATATGCTTGTTAAATTATTGGATTTATTATTAGTCACTTTAAATCTTTTCTTAATAAACAAAAATAGAAGTTGATGAAAATGATTATTGTCAGGATATATAGGCGATCTTTTTAATTTGAGTTTTCTTATTATGGAAAATAAAGTTTCAAAAGCAGGATACCAAAGTAATAAAACAATGAAAAATGGTGAGATAATTGAATAATTTTTATAAATAGATAGTAAAAAAAAGCCAACTAAGAATGCAATAGAATAGGATCCAGAGTCACCAAGGTATAATTGATTTAAAAAATTAAGAATTATTAAAAAAGATAATATCGTAATTAAAGATATTATCTGCACATCATCAATATAAATTTTTTCAAATAACCCTAATTTAAATATAATTATTAGTAAAATTGAATAATAACTTAATACCAAACCATTTAGACCATCTATAAAATTTGTACCATTAATAAGTATCATTAAACAAAAGCTCGTGAAAATACAGCTCCAAAAAAAATTTTGTAATATAATGTCCAATATGTACATTCTAGTAAGTTCAATATTTAATTCAGAGTAATAAGTAAAAATTAAAATTGAGAAAGCTTGTAGGAAAAATCGCTGTTTTGGTGAGGTTAATAATCTTATATCTGAAATAAAACCTAAAAAGAAAATTATAAAAAAAAATACTAGAAAAAAACTAAATTGATTAAAAAATAAATACATTATAAAAAGAAAAAAATATAAACCACCAGAAAGTGGAATTTCTTTTTTTCCAATAAATTTCTGATGAATTTCTCCAGAGTAATTTGGTATTAAAAATTTTTTTTTAATAATATAATTTATTATCAATATGATTATTGGGAATATTAGAAATAAAAAGTTAGTCATTTACTTTTTTAAAAAATTAATGCTTAATCGAAAAAGGTAATATAGAGATTTTATAACACCAAATTTCATAAATTTATGATAAACACTAAATCCATCTATTAATTTTCTAATTGTTGATGATGATAATGAATTTTTTGAATCTCTCCAACTTGAAAGAGTAATATCAAGTCCTTTAAAAACTGTGCCATTTTTAGATATCTTGAGCCATAAAACATAGTCTTCTTTTGTTTTTAAATTTGGAAATATTATTTCACCTTTTATCAAATCTTTTTTTAGTATTACTGAAGATAATCCAATATCGCATGATTTTAATAAATTGTTATACCTCATATCTTTAGCTATTCGTTTTGAAAGAAATTTTCCACAATTATCAATAATATTATATGAAGTATGTGATGCTGATATTTGATTGGTATTCATAAATGCTAACTGTAATTTTAATTTATCCTCATGCCATGTATCATCTGCGTCTATGAAGGCTAGGTAATCACCCCGAGACTCACTTATAGCTATATTTCTTGAATAACCTGCACCTTGGTTTTGTTGATTAGTTAAGATTTTTATTTTATCAGACTTTGCTTTTAATAACTCAATAAAACCCAGATTATCTTTATTTTCTTCATCATAAACAATTATTATTTCGTAATTTTTAAAAGACTGTGACAAAACTGAGTTAATAGTTTCCTCTATATATTTTTTTTTCTTATAAAAAGGTATAATAATAGTAATAAAATTCATAATTAACTATATCATTTTTTTTGAGTAATTAACAAAATATGGTTCGAAATAAACTCATAATATTTATGCCATCAATTGATGATGGTGGTGTAGAAAAAAATTTCTTTTTAATTTCAAATTATTTATCAAAAAAGTTATCAAAAGTTGCTGTTATTACTATTTCAAAAAAATATCAAAAAAATCTAAATAAGAATATTGAGCTTATAACGACAACATCAAAATGGCATGATAAAATAGGTAGAAGAAAAAAATTTTTTATAGCATTATTTTTATTATTTTTAGAAATTATCAATAATAGAAAAGTCACAGTTCTATGCTTTCAGGCAAATATATATTGTACAATTCTATGCAAGTTACTTTCTATTAAAATAATAATTAGATCAAATACCTCTTCTACAGGGTGGTCAAAAAATAAATTTAAAAGATTTTTTTATAAAAAAATATTCAACTTTGCAAATCATGTAATTGTTAACAGTGAAGAATTTAAAAATGAATTACTTAATGAATTTAATGTGAAATCAACCTGTATTTATAACCCTCTAAATGTTGAGCAAATTAAAAAGCTATCAAAAGAAAGAGTAAATTTTAGTTTTTTTGGGAAAAATACACTTAATATAATTTGCGTAGCAAGGTTAAATGAGCAAAAAGATCATTTTTGTTTATTGAATGCTATGAATAAAATTAAAGACAAAATACCATTTAAATTAGTCCTTATGGGTGGTGGAATCGAAAAAAAAAAAATTAAAAAATTTATTAAAGATAATTCTTTATCCAAAAATATAAAGATCATAAATTTTCAAAAAAATCCCTTCCCTTATATAAAAAAATCAGATTTATTTATATTAACATCTAAATATGAAGGTCTTCCAAATGTACTATTAGAGACAATTGTTTTGGATAAATTTATAATTTCTAGTAATTGCCCAACTGGTCCCTCTGAAATTTTAGACAAAGGAAAAGGTGGTCTTCTTTTTAAAGTGGGAGATCATAATGATCTTGTTAAAAAAATACTTTATTTTATAGGTAAAAATAAAAAGTGTAGAAACAAGATTAATCATGCAAAAAAAAGATTGGATAGGTTTGATTATTCTAAAAATTTATTAAGGTATAATAAGCTTTTATTGAAGTATTTATAATCTATTTATTTTTAATAATTGAAAATAAAAGCTTAAAAAAAACTATAATAAAACCAAATTTTACATAAATATACTCATAAAATCTTCCATATTTATTACTCTTGAAAAAATTAGGCGCAATTTTTAATTTTTCAGACACGCTATCTTCCCTGTTATTCTCATCAATTTTAGGGAATAATAGTAAAGAGAGTAATAATCTTGGTTTTTCAGAAAAATTTTTAGTCCCCCTATGCCAACAATTGTGGTTTCTTATTGCAATATCACCCAGATTTAAAAATAATTTTTTTTTTATTTTTTTTTGAAAATAAAACTCCCAGAATTTAAAGTTTTTTTTATGTGAACCCAAGCACACCTCTGTAGGTCCATTATTCTCATCTATGATTTCTGTAGCAATAGATATGAGGATCATTTTCTCATTATACTTTCCATCAGTATGATACAGCTGGGCACCTTTATTTGGTAAGGATAAATTTCCACCATATTTAATGGAGAAGTCTTCTATCTTACTTCCTAAAATCACTTCAATTTCATCTATCTGTTTTTGGCTACTTATAAAATCAAGGATTTCATGACCATATTTTCCTGGATAAACATTAAGGTTTCCCATTGTGTAGCCAGAAAATTTTTTAATAGATTCATTTTTGATTTCGATTGCAAGATCCGAATAAATATTTTTTATAATCTTTTTAAAATTTTCATTATGTGAAAAGTCTGTTTTTAGGATTACGCAACCGTTTTTCTCAAATTTTTCTTTTTCCAAAAATGACATTAATCACATCCACTATGTTAGTTTTTTTATCTATTTTTTTAAAAAAATTATTAATTTTAGTGTAATTTTTTCGATCGTATTTTCCATATTTTTTTTGATAAAAATGTTTTATACCATAATATCTTTGAATTATTCGTGACGAATCTTTTAAATTAAATATCAACATACTGGAGATTAATAATTTAATTATACAAATTGAATATCCAAAAAACTTATCAGAAAAAGTACCAATTTTTTTAATTAATAAAAGTCTGTATTTGTAATTATAATAAATAGTTTTTGCCCAATTTGTACCTACAGTAGCAGATACAAAATGATATATTTTATGATTTAAATCTACAATTAACGAATCATTTCCATCTTTAAGTCGTTGAGATAATTCTATATCCTCTTCACCATAGAAGAAATCAGGATCAGATAAGCCAACTTTTTTTAATCTATCGGCTCTCATTATTGAAGCACAACCAACAATAGCATCAGTTGTAACTAGTCCTCTAAAATTTTTACTGTCTTTGTGTCCCGGGGTATAAGCAGCACATTGTTTTTGCAATTTTAAATTATTACCAATCTTAGTACCTCTAAACCAAATTAAGTTTGGTTTTTGAGCAAACATTATTTTAGGATTTAGCGCAACAATTTGTGGGTTATTTTCCATTCTTTTTACTAAGTGATAAAGTAATTTTTTACTCAAAATCATATCATTATCTATTCTAGCAATGAATTTAAAATTATTTTTTAAACAAACTTTGTATCCAAAATTGTGTCCTAAACCGCAACCATAATTAACTTTATTTTTGACATAATGGCAAATCTTTTTATTAGAAGAGTTAGTTATTTTATCACTTGTTTTGTTAACTTGATTAACTTTAATTTTATTTTGCTTCAACCATTTAAAAATTTCTTTTTGATATTTTATTTCAGAATTATTATCAACTAAAACTAATTCAAATTGAATTCCTGTTTGCTTAAAAATCGAATCCAAACATTTAATTGTTTTATCAGAATTATTCCAAAACAAAACAACAACAGATAACAATTTTTTTTTTTTTAAAACACTATTCATTTAATAATTTATATAAGTTTTTATAGTGATTAAATATTGAAAAATTCCTAGACTTTTTCTTAGCATTAATTTTGTAATTTTTTTGTTCAATTTCATTTAGATTTATTAATAAATTAAACTTTTTAATAAAGTTACTTTCTGAATTATTTTTAAATAGAAAGCCATTTTTATTTCCAATTATTTCCTTAGGGCCACTTTGGCAATCACTAGAAAGTACTAAAGCCTCACAAGATATGGCTTCTACAATTACAAAACCTGGGTCTTCCCATAATGAGGAAAGAATAAAAGCCTTACAATTTTTAAAGTACTTGAAAACGTTTTTTTTAAAGCCCAGCAGATATATATTTTTTTGGGCCTTATTATAATTTATCAAATTTCGTATTTTACTTTCTTGTTCACCTTCACCAATAATAACTAGCTTTAAAGAGGGATTATTTAATATCAATTTACTAAAGCATTTAACTAAGAACAAAAAATTTTTCTGCTTTGTTAATCTGCCAATAGCTAAAAAATATTGGCAATTTTTAATTTCTAAATTAGTAATTGGTTCTCTTTTTTTTTTATTAATGTCTTTAATCTTAATAATGGGGTCATATAATAAACTGAACTTTTCCGTACAAGAGAAATTTAAACTTTTAAAATACTCAAGAGTTTCTAGGGTTGGAAAAGTGATTTTATAAACTTTTTTTAAAGCTATTTTCCAAAAAAAATACCTTATTAAATTCATTTGTGGTTTGCCAGATATTCTTAAAATAAATTTAGTATTAAAGTTAAATAACAAATTTAAAAATAATGGAAGTGAAGTTACTAAATGTACAACTAAAAAATCTGGTTTAAATTTTATCAAATATTTTTTTAAACTAAAAAAGGAATAAATAAAAATAACTATGTATTTAATTCTACTTTTTAGAAAACCTTCAGAAGAAAAACCAAATAGAAACTTAATATGATTTAAACTGTGAATTGTTAATTTATTTGAATTTAAATTATTATCATTTTTCCATTCTCCAAAAACATCAATAATTATAGATTCAAATTCCCCATTAGAATATTTATTTAGTGATAAGGCAGAATTATAAACTGCTTTTATAGTGGCTACCTTGTTAATAAATGGTGACCAGTAACATACAGTTTTTTTTTTATTCATTTAAAAGATAATTAATTTTTTCACTTTCATAATATTATTTATAAGTTGTAAATAATTTTTTCTGAGGAAACTTTTTGTACCACTTAATAGTTTGTTTAATACCATCTTCTATTGATGTAAATTTTTTACAATTAATATAGTCTAGTAGTTTTTTATTTGATCCATACGTAATATTCATTTCACCTTTTCTTTTTCTTAAAAAATCTATTTTAAAATCTTTTTTAAGATATTTTTTTGTTAAAGTTAAAATTGAATTAATTTCTATTGGCTTAGAAGCGCATATATTAAAAGTTTGTATTTTTAAATCTACTTTTTTTGTCAATAGATAAATAATATTTACCAAATCATAAATATACGTAAAATCTCTTAAATGTTTTCCATAATTATAAATTTGCAATGCTTTGGACTTATCTATTAGGGATAACATTTTTATTATAAGCATGTCTGGTCGTCCATACGGTCCATAAACAGTAAAAGGTCTAATTATTTTAATTGATATATTTGTATTTTTCAGTTCAGTTTTTATTAACTTTTCACACTTTACTTTGGTTTTTGCATAATGGTTTTTTGGTCTGAATTTAAAATTTTCTTTTATTGGAAATTTTTTGTGATCTCCATAAACTGAACTTGAAGACGAAAAAATAAAATTACTAGGTTCGTAAATTTTCAAAATTTTAATAAGAGATTTTGTTGCTAATACATTATTATAACTGTAACTTTTTGGATTTTTGTATGAATAAACTACTCCTGGTTGAGCTGCTAAATGGACTACATGAGTAATTTTATTATTTTTAAATAACTCCTTTAATTTATTTGAATCACATAAATTAAATTTATGAAATTCAAACTTCTTATTTTTTTTTAATATTGAGAGTCTTTTTAACTTATAAGCTTGAGAATAATAAATATTCAGACTGTCTATGCCAATAACCTGCTTATTCTTCTTCAATAATAATTCGCAGGTATTAAAACCTATAAACCCAGCACAGCCAGTTACAAGATACATCTATATTCCATCCAATATAATTTTTGCTCTTTCATTTAGTGTAAATTTTTTACTCAACTTATGATTGTTTTTTGAAATTATAAATCTTTTAACTGTATTATTTTTTATTTTATTTATTTCATTTTTCCAAGCATAGATATTCTCAAAGTTATTTATAAATATCGCATTATTTTTATTAATTACCTCTTTTAAAACCTTTATATTAGATGCAATAATGATTTTTCCTGATGCCAAATAATCAAATAACTTTAAAGGAGAGGTAAATTTAATTATATTCCCAACATCTCCAGTTGCTGTAGCTTTAGACAAATAAGGCATCAACAAAACATCCATTTTGGTTAAATAAGTTGAAAGATCTTTGTATGGTATGTAGCCCTTTAAATACAGATTATCTATATTATTTTTTAAATTTTTATATTGGTTTAAATTTCCAAATAAATAGTAGTCATTATCCCTATCTATTTTGGATAAATTTATAAATGTTTCGGCACCTCTTGATTTATAAATTGATCCAAAATATCCAATCTTTAATTTTTTATTTCTATTAAAATTAAAATTTGTTTTTAAAGATGATCCACTTGGACTGACTAATATTTTTTTTTCTTTTATATTATAATTAGTTTGAAAGTATTCTTTAATACTTTGAGTAATAGCAACCAGCTTAATAATTTTATTTGAATTTAAATATCTAGTTTTTTTAATCAAAAATTGTACAATTCTACTTTCAATTTTAACATCATGGTGCAATTCTAAAATATGTTTTTTTTTCAACATTACTAATAAAAAACTTGTAAAAAAATTTCTTGTAATAAAAATATCTGGTTTATTTTTTAAGCTTAATAATATTGATGATATGGAGAAAAGATAATACTTTATACCAAGTGGAAATTTTTTATACTTTTTAAGAACTTTAATATTAAATCTATTTTTTACATTATAATATTTAAAGATATTTTCTTGAGAATTGCTAGATCCTGGACATACAAGAGTTACTTGATGTTTTAAATAACTAAAAGCTTCACACATCTTTACTGTTTGTAGTGAACTAGCAATACTCCCTGGAAATTTATTATTTGATAAATAAAAAACTTTCATTAAAAATTATGCTTTCTTAAAAAAATTTGTAAACTTATCAAATTCCATATTTGAAAAGGATCATTGTAAGTATTTTTGTGTTTTTCTAAAAGTTTATTACATTCAGATAAATTTAAAATATCTGATGAATCATGATAATCTTTACTTAAAATATCTTTTGCAAAATTATACAACTCGTTTCTTAATAAGCCAGAAAAAGGTGAATTGAATCCAAGTTTAATTTTTGTATTTACCTTTAATTGATTTTTAAAAGTTTTTTTTAATAGATATTTGTATTGCATGAATGGTCCATATTTTAGCTGATCATCTATCATTAAGTAATTCTCAATGATATTTTGATCTAAAAATGGAACTCTTAATTCAACAGAAGAATTTGCATATATTTTATCATTTCTGAGTAATATATCATTTTGCACCCACGTATCTAAATCATGGTACATAACCGACGAAAGCTTACAGTTATCTTTCATATTAAGACTATGATTTAGCGTATTATTTAAATCTTCTATTTTAAAAAACCTAAAATTTTTATAAACCTTGTTTTGATTTTTAAATAAATTTTGTTCACTGAATGATAAAAATAGTTCCTTAGAGTTTTTTAAAAAAAATCTATTAATATTTTTATTTTTAAATTTTAAATTTAATTTTTTAAAAGGATTAATACAATTTAATAAATTAATTTTATGAATAGACTTATATCTATCATAACCAGTGAAAACTTCATCTCCACCGTCTCCTGAAAATAAAACTTTTTCGTTGACATTTTTACTTAATATATAGTTTGCTACAGAATTTGTATTACCTACTGGTTCTTCAACAATATCAACAATTTTATCAGCAGTTTCAATAAAATCTGATGGTTTAATACCGACAGGATTAAAATTTAGATCATTTTCTTTGGCAATATCTTTTGCAATATCAAAATCTTTGGAAAACTTTTTAGAACCTTCAAAAAAAACTGAATATGTATTAAAATTATTATTCTTGTTCTTTAATAACTGAGATAATATCAAATTTGAATCTATTCCACCTGATAATGAAAGAGCTACAGGAACATCTGAAATGAACTGCTTAGAAAAAGTTTGTGTGACTTCGTTACTAAGGTCTTTAATATTATCTTTCCTAAAATTGAATCTTAGAAGTTTAATTTTTTTTAAATTTTGATTTTCAAAAATTATAAGCTCACCTGGTAAAACTTTAAATATATTTTTGAAATAGGTTTCATTTAAATCATTTCTGTTAAAATTAGAATATGATTCAATTGCCTCTAAATTTAACTGTTTTTGATTAATTGATAACAGTAATGGTTTAACTAATGATGAAAAATAAAATTTTTTTTTTACCTCATTAAAGTAATAGTAAAGGGGTTTCACACCCAAAACGTCTCTGATTAAGTAAAGTTTTTTTGTTAACTTATCATAAATTGATATAGCAAATATACCTGATAATTTTATAAATGAATCAACACCATATTCTTTAAAAAGTTTTATAATTACTTCTGTATCAGATGTTGTTTTAAATTTATATCCCTTTTGTTCTAATAATTTTTTAAGCTCTAGATGATTGTAAATTTCTCCATTGAATGAAATGATTAGATTTTCAAAAAGATATGGCTGATTAGCTCTAGCGTGAGTATCCACTATTGCTAGTCGATTGTGTGATACGGAATACTCTGGAAGTGATGTGTATCCTGTGAAGTCAGGACCTCTAGGCCCTGTAATATTAGTCATTTTATTTAAAAGTTCTTTATCTTGAAAATTAAAACCATTTATACCACACATACTAAAAATTATTTTTTCTGTTTATAAATCTTATACTTGTAGAGAATAAATTTTTTATAATATCAGAAAATAAATATTTTATTCTATCAATATTATTTGGCTTATTTTTAAAATGATTAATTATTAAATTAGAAACGGAAAAGTTTTGAAAGCCATTTATTTTAAAAAATTTTTTTAAGCTTTTGTTATTAAAGCAGTTGACATGTTCCAATGGCTGAACTGGTCCTTTCTCAATGGTGTAAGAATTGTTATTTTTAATCTCAGAAGCACCATCAGGTACACCTACATTGATAAGACCACCCTCTAAACTAAGCTTTTGTATTAATTGAATATTTTGTTCTAAGTCAGTTAGGTGCTCAAGTACTTGCTCTAACCTTATAAAGTGAAAAAAATTATTATAATCTTTAATTGAATTTTCATCTAAGACAGTAAAACCATTTTTTATTAAATAATTTTTTCTAGATGGAGAAATTTCAAAAGCATATAAATTAGCTTTATCTTTATCAACAACATCCAGCCATGACCCCCAACCTGCACCAAAGTCTAAAATGTTTAACTTTTTAACATTAAAATAATTATAAATAAATTCAAACTCTGTTTTAAATCTTTCTTTTCTTTTTTGTTTTAATTTAATACTTTTTTCAAGACTTGCTTTTTTATCAATTATTTCCTCATAAAGTTTAAATGCAAATTCACCATCAGGTTCTATTTGTTGCCAAACAAAACTACATTCTATACACTTAAGTAGAGTAAATTTTTTATTATTTATATAGTTTAATAATAAATTAAGATTTGAGTGGCCATAAAACTTACTAAAAAAATTAGCAAACTCTTTGTCAGAATAATTCTTTGAGTAAACTTTTTGACCTTTGATGTTGCAAATTTTACAATTTTCATAGGACAAAAATTCTACCATTGTAAGTAATTATTAAGATTTTTTTTAATGTAATTTAAATCAATTTTATCTAATTTTTCTTTAGCTTTAAGCATATTATTTTTTGTAAATTTATAATCAAATTTAGTAACATTTTGGGTCCTAAGTTTTAAAAATTTTTCTAATTTTATTTTTTCTTTTTCAAAATTTAAAACAAAATTTTCAAACTTAATTTCTATTATATTATCTTTATTTTTTTTACTTATAATTTCTTTTTTTTTCATTATTTCCTGATACCATTTGACAAATTTTTTTACATCGTATCCAGGGTAAGCATAAGACATTCTAGATTTCATGCTATAATAAATACTTCTTGGATCCCTCGTAACAATAATAATTTTTTGATTATTAAAATATTTAAAAGTTGTCTCAGGTCTCCAATAATTTGTAGCTTGATCCAGAATTATATTTTTTTTTGAAATATTATTAACATTGGATTTAAACACTTTAAATAAATATTTTTTTGTTTCCAAAATAAACTTGTCATTATCGACGGGTATATTCATTTTATAGAGCCCATGTTCATGATTTTTATATCTTAAGAGTTTTCTTTTTAAATAAAAAAACATCTTATCTTTGGTTTTTAAAGATATGCTTTTAAATTGTGGAATCCCTTTATACGACAGTAATTCAATTTTATTTAAATATTGTGTACTTAAGTCATAAAACTTTTTTCCATAAATTAATTTATTAGTTTTAGGTGACTTTAAGTTTTTTAAAAAAAAACAATATTTACTAAATTGATGAAATGCTTCTGAGGAATTATTTAATGAGAAATTTTTAATCAACTTATGATAAAGATTTTCTAACCCATAAGGATCAGTTATTAATCTAAATTCTTCTCCCTGAAATGGAGAAACAAAATCATTTCTACACAAAAGATAATCATGTATAGCTCCACCTCCACTATTTCCGGCACTAACCACTATAACTATTTTATTTTTAAAGGACACAGATCTATTTATATATTTTGTTTTTTTTAATTCTATTAATTATATTCACTTTTAATAATAAATCTCATTTTATTATATTTTGTCTAATCAATTATTTGTCTAATCAATTACAGGAAATTGTTTAATCTTAATCTGTTAATTATATTTTATCTTATCAATATATCCTTTTTTTTTAGAACACAAAAAATATAGCTCCGGAGATTTATATTTTTTTTTAATAATATGAGTCATGTCCGAAGTATATATTTTTTTATTTTTAAGATATTTTAAAAAATCTTTAGTAAGTGAAAATAGATGTTGTTTTTCCAAACTTTTATCAACATGGCAATAAACCAAAACATATTTGCTATTATTCAAAGCAAAATTAAATATTTTACTTGGTTCACTTGTATGATCAAGTGTGTGAAAAATTCCAAATAAATCTAATTTAATTTTATCATTTTTAGGGTTTAGATCTAAAATTTCTAAATCAAATAATTCTGCTGCAAGTGGTTTACTGTTTACAGATTTATAATTATCATTTTGCCCCCAGCATAAACTTGAATTATCAATAAACAAATATTTATTAATTTTTTTCTTTGTTTTAATTAAATTCGTTTTCTTTAATTTATCGCAAGTCTTTAAAAAGTTAGTAGCCTTTTTGTTGCTCAATTTTTGATAATATTTACTTTTTCCAGCCACTTGTCTGGCGGATAGATATTTTAATGTATTATTGAAAAGTTTTTTATAAAAAGAATTATCATTTTTATATTGTAATGAAAAAAAATTCATCATTAGGCCCATGAACGGACTATTAAATTCTGCATAGTTTTTTATTTTTATGGATCTTTTTAATATTTCAAAGAGCTCGCCGTGATCTGGTGTATAACCTTTTTTTATAAAATTAATTAGGTTGGTCCAACTTCGATTATGTTGCCCATAAATATTTGAATAAATTTTTCTGGCTATATTCTCTGAAAACCATGGAATGCTTTGTAAAATATAACATTTTTGGCATTTATATACCTTCATTTTTTTTAACTGTTTATTAGTTAAGTCTAAATCAGATTTAATTGCTTTTAAGTAAAAATTTTCTATTTGAATTTGTGTTTTTTCTTTTTTTAAATCTTTAGAATTGCAATAAATACATCTACTATATTTTTTAAAATACATATTAATTTTTTTAATTATTCGCCTTTATTAAAATTTTTGAAGTTAATAGTGAGTCATCAAAATTTTTTATAGAAAAACTTTATTTACAAAAATTTTTTTATCTATTTTTTCTAGGCTCTTAATATACATGTTATTAAAGCCTTTAGTATGAACGTTTTTTTTAATATTAATTTTCATTTTTTTCTATATTAATAAAATTCAGACTCTTCATCCCAGTTGAAAACTATTTTATTTTTATTATTTTTTGATGCAAATCTTCCCTGATAATAATCTCTATTTAAAAGTTCAAGATCTGACAAATCTCTATTTGCCATACCTTTTAATATTTCACAATCAATGTTTTTATCTTTTATATAATCCAATAACTTTTTTTTTGAAAATTTAGTTAAACTAGAAAGTTCCTTAAGTTGAGAAGGATTGACAGACACAGGACCATCTTTACTTTTATTTTTATCTAAAATTGTAAAATGTTTTTCAATAAAATCGATTTCATATGTCATTGCCATTGCAGATAATATATTTTGATTTATATCAGGATTTGAATGATCACTAAGTCCAACCGAGTCTGAAAAATTTTTTAAATAATTAATTCTATCTAAGTGTCCTTCTTCCAGAGGTGTGGGGTAAATAGAAATACAGTGCAACAAAGTGAACGTTTTATCACTTTCTCTTAAAATTTTTGCTGTTTCTTTGATCTCTCTGTCGTAAGTGGCACCTGTTGAAACAATTACATGTTTGAAGCTAGACTCAGCTATCTCTTTAATCAATCGATGTGAAGCACAATCAAAACTTGCTACTTTTACCATTTCAAAATTTAAATCAGAAATCATTTTTATTTTTGATAACGAGAATATTGTTGTGCAGGGCAGTATCTTATATTTTTTACATAAGCTTAAAAATAATGAATGATCCTCTAGTTCAAGATCTAAATTTTTTAATCTTGCATATTCATCTTTATACGGCCTCTTTATGACTTTAATTTTTTCACCTTCAATTAGTCCGTTATCGAATCTTTCTCTATGAGTTAACTCATCTGAATGCATTGATTGAATTTTTGCAAAATCAGCACCATTTTCAGATGCCGCTGAAACCATTTCATCTAGTATATTTTTGTCACCATTATGATTTTGGCACAGTTCTGCAATTATTTTAGTCATTTTTTATGTCTCTTAAGATTTCATTACAAACTTGTTTAGCACCATTAGATTTAAATTTTATGTTATTTAATCTCTTTTTTAAAGGATTATATTCATACTCTAAAAATTTATTCAATCTAGAAATAATGTTTTTTGAAAGATCTTTTGCTCTAAGTGGTGAACCATATTTTTTCTTAAAAACGTAATCTAAATTTTTCTTTATTTCAGGGTTTTTTGGCTCTTCAATTAATAATGAAGGTTTTTTGAGCACTAAACATTCACTTATCGTATTAAAGCCCCCTCGAGCAATTACAAAGTTAGATAATGGAAGTTTGGAATGAATATTTTTATTACCATAAATTAATTCAATATTTTTAGAATCTTGAGCAATTTTATATAGCATTGAATTATTTATAAAATTATCTGCCTGTATATAAAATTTTATTTTATTTAATTCTTTTAAATAAGGAAGAATATTTGCTATATTTCTTGAATTTGATTTTGTTCCATTATCCATAATTATTGCAACAATTTTTTTATTAGTTAATTTATTTTTTTTAAATTCTGTAATTATAAAATTAATTTTATAAGATATTTTTTTATATTTTTTTAAAATTTCGCTTTCTGTTATCGGAGGGAAGAAAATTTTATTAGCTTTTTTCACATAACTTTCCATTAATGTAAGTTTTCGTTTTCTTTTAAGAATTTTGGTGTAAAGCCAATCCCAAGTAAAATGACAAATACCATAAGATTTTATTCCTAAAATACTTGCTAGCTCAAAGGCTTCTGGAACAAAGTCAGAAATTATAAAATCAGCTTTTATATTTTCTCTTAATCTTTTTTTTAACCAAATTTTTGAGGTTTTTTTCCAATTTTCAAGCTGATGTACCGTTTCTTTTATTTTTAAATGACCTTGGCTATTTTTTTTTGTTCTAATATTATTAAAAACATCTCTGTAATTAACTTTATTTAAAAATTCCTCTTTTAAAATTTTTAAATTTTGAGATGTATAGATAGTAATAGATTTAATTTCTTTTTTTTTTAAAAACTCTTTAATTATTGCTCTTTGTCTAACAGTATGTCCATAACCCTCATCAGATATAAAAAAAACTATATCAAATTTCTTTTTCATTTATTAGTAAACAAGCCTTAAATTTGGTGAATTAGTTACATATTTGTCAAAACTTCTTTTGTCTCTTTTGGCATGAGGCCAAAAAGCACTTAAAGTATAAATATTTTTTTCAATTACGTTTTTAACCATAAAAATATTTATAACCTTTTTTACTTAAAATACTAGAAATTGAAAAATTTTTGTTTTGCAGAATTGTATTTTGATACAAAAATTCTAAATTTATGATTTTAAATAGTTTTCTATTATCATTTATATATTTTTTATTTATTCTAAATTTTTTAATTATTTTAAAATTATTTATATTCCAATACTCTTTATCAGAAACTTTTAGCGCATAGTTTCTAGTTCCTTCTTTTTCATTATTTATATATTTTCCAAAATAATTTACCGCTAGTTCTTTAAAAATAATTTTTCCATTATTTTTTGTACTTTTAATTTTTGATTTATATTTTGATAAAAGATTTACAACATACTCTACAAGATCAATGTCTAAAAAAGGATTTCTTAGTTCCAAAGACTCATGCATTGAATATTCATCACCATGCGGTAGTGTACATGCCTGCAAAAAAATACTAATATCCTCTAAGAAATATAGCTGCTTTTTTTTTTCATTATTTAAACTTATAAATTTTAGTTTATTCTTAATTTTCAATCTATTCAATTTTAAAGACAAATTGTATTTTTTTATTAAACTATTTTTTTTTGTATCTTTGTTTATTTCAATAATCTTGTGATATGTATCTTTTTGCTTTAGATCAATTGTTGAAAAGGTTTTGTAACCACCACATAATTCATCCACACCATCTCCTGAAAGTAATACTTTTACATTCATTTTTCTTGCTTTTTTACAGATGTTGCTCATTGGAACTCCTCCACCCCATCTGCTTGGCGAATAACTATTAGTAATTATATCAAATAGTTTTTTTAAATATTTTTTAGGTGAGTGATAAATTATAATTGGTTTATTAATTTTTAGTTTTTTTGTAATAATGGGAACAATTTTTTCTGGAATTTTTTCTATACCTTTTGAGACTCCTGTAAATGTTTTAATATTAGAATTAATTTTTTTTGCAAACAATGTCACTATTGATGAATCAATGCCACCGCTTAATGTTGTTCCAATGGATACATCACTAATCAGACATCTTTTTACAGCTGTAAAAATTTTAGCAGTTAATTCTCTTTTAATAGTATCAGCTTTTTTTCTTTTAAGAGATGAAAAGTATTTAGGATTAACTAAATCGCTAGGATGAAAATACTCTTCTATATCTAACTTTTTTGTAATATTATCGTATTTAATATAATTTCCCGCAGGTAAAGAATATATTTTTTTAAACAATGTTTTATCTAATGGCAAAATTCCTGATGAATTAATGTAAAAATTAACACAGTTCTCATCAAACTTCGAAACATTAGTTAATTTAGTTAAAGGTTTGATGTTTGTAGAACAGTAGAAATTTTTTTTTGAAAAACTGTAATATAGAGGTTTTTGACCAAAATGATCTCTGGCGCAAAAAGTTTGATTATTTTTCATATCTATAAAAACAAAAGAAAACATCCCCTGAATTTCTTTCAAAGCTTTTTTAATGCCGATGGTCTTTAATAGTAAAAAAAGCACCTCAGTATCAGATGTTGTTTTACAAGTAAGATTAAATTTATCTTTAATTGTTTTAAAGTTATAGATTTCCCCATTAAATAATAAGTATTCCTTTTTTTCATGATCAGTGAAAGGTTGATTTGATCTTGTTTTAACATCAATAATTTTAAGTCTGGAATGATATAATAAATAACTATCTAGCTTTAAAAACTTTTGGAAGTCTGGCCCTCTTTTTATTATGTCTTTTGCAGATAATAAAAAAAATTTTTTATTATTTACTTCACTACTTACTAGAAAACCACACATTCTAAATTTTTTCTAAAACAATGTGATAAATTCCACTTAAGACTTCCTCACTGGATACATTGGGGTGATTTTTATTTATTTTAGACCAAAAATTATTGATTTTTGTTATAAATAAGTTTGTCTTCTTTCTGTAATGTGGAGGTTCAATTGAAATATATTTAATACAAAAAGAATTTGCAGTTGCTAATTTTATTAGATCACCCACAGTATTTCTAGGATAAGTGAGTCCTTTGTAATAGAAATTAACCATTTCATCATATCTATCTTTATGAAATTGATTAACATATTTTTTATAATCTTTTTCACTTAGGGTTAAATGACCCCAAGGAATTGTTGTAGATGAATATCTATGCGGACCTAAGTAGGAGTAAAAAGATCTATGCTTAAATATCACTAAAGCACCTTTATTAGTGGTGATCTTTAATTTATTAAACAACTTATCCCATTGGTTAAAATGTTCTATTGATTTTAAATAGATTATATCAAATTTTATCTTTAATTTATCTAAATTTAGTCCTGATATTTTTTTAAATATATAATGATAATTTTTTTTGATCTTAATTTTCTCTGTTTTTGGTTGTAAAGTAAAATTTTCAAAACTTAAAAATTTTTTATAACTAGTAAAGTCTAAAAATTTATCTTTACTTAAAAATTTAATTATTTTTGTGAAAACCTTAAATTGATTATGTTTTGGCCAACTAGTAGTATGTTCTCCATCTAAATAAGGGTCAATTCCATATGAATATTTAACACTTGTTAGAGAAGAAATTAATCTAGGAATCATTCCATTTCCACACCCTATATCTAAAAAATTTTTATCTTTAAAAGAATAGCCCAGACTATTTACTAATGAAATTATTTGATGTGTTTGAAGTAAGATTCTTCCAATTTGGATGTTTGAAATTTTATTGTTAGGAGGGGTTTCGTGATATTTTGTATTTTTTGCTGTTGGGTTTAAAATATCTATTAAATACTTTTTTTCATTTACCTCATGAGGGGTTCTATTTTCAGCCATAAAAAAAGAGTTTTTTAATTTTTTTTTAGCTTTAGGCTTAATGGACATTAAGTTTTTTATATTAGATTTAATATAAAAATCAAAGTAAATAATATTATATATGAAAAAAAAAACTATTTTTATACTTATTGAAAGTGTTAAAAGAGAATTAAATTCTAAAACTTTACTTGCATTACGTCTGCTAAAAAAAAACTATCGTGTTGTCATTGGTCAAAAAGGTAATGTGTGGTCTATATTTAATAAATGTAATCCAGGAATTGTTCTTTTAAAAAGCTTCGGTCCTAAAAACACAGAAACTATTGATTTTTTAAAAAAAAAAAAATTTAAAATTGTTTCTAATGATGAAGAAATAATTGTGGCCTGGAATATGAACGACAGAGTAGATGCTAGGATGAATAATGAAAATTTAATAAAAATTGATGGGCTGCTATCTGTAGGAGAGTTAGACTCGAAAGAAATAAAAAAGCAATTTCCTTTATCAGCGAATAAGGTATCTATTGTTGGAAATATTAGATTGGAGCTTCTTAAAAAAAAAATGAGAACTACAATTGAAGAGGAGTCTAAACTAATTAAAGATAAGTATGGAGATTTTATATTATTTACAACACAATTTGGAAGAGTAAATATCACAAATCAAAATAAATCTTCGATAGATTATGTTTTTTCTAGAATTGTAGAAGACAATATTGATCCAGTATCAACTCATATTTCAAATGTTAATGATCAAATCATTATGCAAAGAGAAATACTTTTACAGACCTTAAAGTTTCTAAATAATTTTGAAAAAAATTTTCCAACTAAAAAATTGATAATATCACCACACCCTGTTGAAAATAAATTATTTTGGGAGCGTCTTTTAGAAAAAAAAAATTTTAAAAATATTTTAATAAATAAAGATAAATTTATTAGCATTAGTTCATTTATTGATGCTAGTGATTTAGTAATTTCATCAAACTCTACAACATTATTAGAATCTTTTTTTCTAGAAAAAAAATTGATAAATTTTTTAGGTAAGAAAGATAGAATAATTGAAATTGATTTTTTAAAGAAAATTTCTAATGTTGTGAGGTCTGCAGATGAACTTAATAATTTACTTAAAGATCAAAAAAATATAAAAAAATACCCCGAAACGGTGATCATGTCTAAAATTATCAAAAATTTTGATAAAGATTTTGATGCTTTTGATGGTGTGATAGATGTATTCGATAAATTAAATGATGTTGAAAATTATAAAGAAATATTTATTAATTCTCGATTAAATTTTAAAATGTTCGTATTGAACGGTTATAGAGAAATAAAAAATACCATTAAAAAATTGATAAAATATAAGGGTAATGATGATATATATAATAGATTACATAATGAAAAAATAGGGCGTCAACTCACATATACTTCTTTTTATAAAAGAATAATGAATATGAATAAAATTGAGAAAGTTCAAAATATAAAAATTAGACAAATTATACCTGAGGTTTTCTTATTAGACCTAAGTGAAAAATAATTTTAAATATTTTTAAAATAGATGTTAAATCAAAAAAAAATTCTTGTTATTATTCCTGCTAAGGGAAATTCAAGCAGACTAAAAAATAAAAATATTCTTGAAATAAACGGTTTGCCGTTAGTTATAAGAGCAGCAAAAGAAGTTTTGAAATCAAGATATGTTGATACAGTTTTTGTTTCTACCGAGTCTCAAAAGATAAAAAACATTTGTCAGAAATATAATGTTGATTATATAAATAGACCCAAAAAACTCTCAGGCTCTAAAACTGAAAAACAAGAGGTTATTGTACATGTTACAAAACATTTTAAAAAAAATTATTACAAACCTGATATAATAATTTCTCTTCAGTGCAATTCACCTGAATTTAATTTTCGTGACCTAGATAAGGCTTTAGTCTTCTTTGAAAAAAAATTACATCCTGATGCTTCAATCAAAGAAGTAATTTCAATTAATAAAGATTATATACAAAATGCTGCCTTCAGGATTTTAACATATGATGCGGTATTTCAAAAAACCTTAAGTACAAAACTTGGAGTAGTTATCACTAATTATTCAGACATACATACGTATAAACAGTTTTTAAAATCTAAACGATATTTGGAACAAAATAAAAAAAATAAATTTCATTAATAGTTTTCAAAATTTTTAATAGTATAAGTTAATAAGTTAAGTTGAGTATTGTGTTTGATAGTTTATCTATTTTTATAATGAATTAATTTTGACATATTTTTATTTTTTAAATAACTTAATATTATTTTATTGCTAAAAACCCTTCAAAGTTTAAAAATTTGAAGACAGTTGTGATGTCTTTAAAGCCAGCTCTTTTCATCATTTGAATATTGCCATTTGTAGAAAAAGGCTCCATCACCCCCTTCAAACTCATAGACTTAGATAAAATTTCGTCAGGTGTATAATTTTGGTCTAGTTTATATTCAAGATAAATTTGATTAATCATATCCTGAAATCTTGCATCTGGAGATCTTACTTTTTCAAAAAGTAAAAATCCTCCTCCCCATCTTAATGATTTATAAATTTTATCAAAAACATCTTGTCTATAGGAGGGGTGAATAAATTGAATAGTAAAAAAAGAAGTTAAAAATGATGATTTCTTAAATTTAAAGTTTTGTATTTTTTTATTAAATATTTTAATTTTTTTATTATTGGAATTTTTTTTTTTAGCCATCACACACATATCTTTTATTTCATCAATACCAATAAATTCTATTTTTTTTTTTTGATTCCGTGCAGAAATTTTTTTCAAAAAGGTACCTGTTGAACAGCCGATGTCATAACACAGAGTCTGTTCCGTTAAAAAAAAATCTGATATCTTTAATCCAATTTCATGAGACCACTCGTATAATGGAACAGATTTTTTTACATGAGAGTCAAAGTTTTTTACTACCTTCCCACTAAATTTCCAATTTGCAGATTCTGCAGAAATATTGTCACCTGTGCTTTTTTTTATTTTTTTCATTATATAGAATTTATTTTAGATTAATTATAATATTTGGATATATAATTTTTAATAATTTTTTAATCATCTTGCTAATAATTTTTTTTAATAACTTTTAAATCAGTTTTATTGTCTAATTCAAACCAATAGTTTCCTACAGAAAAGGTTTCTATTTTAATCTTAAACTTATTAATACAAATATTTAGAAAATGAGTAAATTGTAAATTCTTTTTTAAATTTAAAGGAAAACTTTCATAGATTTGAATAAGTTTATTTGAGGTGGTTTTGTTTAATTTAATCAATCCCATAAATTGGCCTTGAATTTCTGAGTATTTTTTTGCTTTATTGCCAATTTCTTTTAAGACTTTATTATGACCAATTTTAAAAGTTTCTAAATCACTTAATGGGTTTTTGTATCTTAATTCCCAGTCTCTTTTCCAGTTTCTATTGGATGGAAGGATACATTGAGATTTTTGTTGGATTAGTTTGGTAATTACTTTGCTATCATAAAATATGTCACCATAACATATAATGCAGTCATATTTATTTAACCACGAATTAGCTTTAAATAAAGAATATACCATATTGGTACTTTTCCAGTTTCTATTATTGAATAATTTTATTTTTAATTTTTTGAACATTTCTTTTTTGTATCCAACGACAGCTGCTATCTCTTTAATTCCATTTTTTTTAAGACCTTCTATTTGATAATCTATCATTCTTTTATTTTTAATTTTAAGAAAGCTCTTTGGTTTATCTTTAGTTAAATCTTTTAATCTAGATCCTCTTCCTGCTGCTAAGATTATTGCTCTCATATTATTTAAAAAGATCCTTTATCATTTTACAATCATCTTTATGATAAAATTTTTCTCTTTCTGGGTGCCACATACAAGCTTCCCATTTAATCTTCCTATCTCTAAATGCTTCAATGCTTTTATCTTTTGCTCTATACAAGACTTCAAAATTATTATTTACATCCATAATGGACCAATTATGAAAACTATTTACTATTTTTTTATTTTTATTCTTTTCATGAACAATTGCATGTCTGGTTGCTACATGGCCATTAATTTTCTTTAATTCTATATTATAATAGCTAGCCATCATTTGCATGCCTCTGCAAATTCCTAGTGCAGGTATTTTTTTTTTTATAGAAATATCTAGGAGACATTTTTCAAGTAAATCTCTAGAATGATATTCTTTAATATCATTACCGCCACTTAATACTATCCCATAAATACCAGGTAGATTGACTAAATCATAAATAAATTTTTTTATTTTTATTTCTGATATAATTAGGTTTGGTATTGGGATTAAAATAAAATTATTTTTATAAAAAAAATTTACTAATTGCTGATCTAGTGCATCTCTGTATGTTTTGGTTTTTTTATTAAATATAATTCTTTGAGAGACTAGTAATTTTTTCATATTTCAATTTAATTTAATTGGTCTAATTATTTTATCTTCACAATTTAACATTATGTAATCATGATTACAAAGTTCATTAAAAATGTTTTCTCCACAACCAATGGCTGCTGGAATTGCAAATTCTGAACATCTGATAGCCATATGAGAGTTTGCACCACCAAATTTTGTAACAAGTCCTTTAATTTTATGGGTAAATATCCAGTCATAACCTGGGTCTGCGCCCTCAATTAGAATAATCTTATTATCCAGTTTTTCATTAATTGTGCTTGTAGTAACAATTTTTTTAACTCCTTCAATTTTTTTTGTAGTTATAAAATTTGGAATATTAATTTGAAATGGTGCAATAAAAGAGCTTGTACTATTATGAATTATTTGAGGAAGTTTTAAAGCCTTAGTTATTTTGTGAAATTTTTCATTGTCTTTTGAAATTTTTATAATATTTTTTATTAATATTTTTTTCTGTAAAAAAAAGTTTATTGGTAAATTTGCTATAAGTTTTTTATGTATTTTTTTTTATTTGAATAATTGTTTATTGTACTCAGGATATGACTTATGCTTTTGGTGAATACAAATTTACTATATTCTCGTGCTGCTATTGCAGTTTTAATATACTTAATTAGATAATCAAAACTAATATTTTTAAAATTATTTTTGATCATCAATTTTTTAATTTGGCTTTTTTGCTTATTTGTAAATTTAAATTCACTGTGATTTATTTCTGATTTTATTTTTTTGTTAAAATCAAAATAATTTTTTTCATCATATCTTTTCGACATAATATCATAAGTTCCAGGTCTTAAATGGCCATATTTTTTTTTAAACTTAATTATATTATTTTTTTTCTTTTTTATTAAATTTAGTTCATCAATCATTTCTGATGTGATTGTTTTTATACTTTTAAAAAATTCTTGTATTTCTCTTTCATTTAGAATCTTTAAATTTTTGAATGAATTTACTAATGTGGTTGCAATAAATGCTTGTCTTGCCAAAATTGAAAATGGAAGAATACCTAAATTCTTACAATCATTTATTATGAAATTTAAATTTTTAATATCATAATTCTTTTTAAAAATACTTTGCTTTTTTTTTAGATTTTCAATTTTTTTTAATGAATTTTTTATACTTAAAGGGCTTTCTGGATCTATACAGCGTATCGTTAGTTTTTTTATTCTATCTAAATAAACCTTTTTTTCTTTATCAGTTAATATTGACCCAATTAAATCTTCAAATTTTTCATCTATGTCAAAAGAGAAACATGTAATTGCTAATTCAAATTCAATTTTATCATGAAGTATTGGGTTGTTTTTTAATTTTTCTAACCAATAATTAATTAACTTATCAGAGATTTTTTTAGGTAAATCTTTCGGTAAAAATGAATTAAGACTCAATCTAACATCTATATAAGGTTGGCCCGCAAAGGATACCATAAGCTTTTTATTTTCTATCTTTTTATACCCCATCAATTCACGAGCATCTGCCCAAATGTGGCTTGTAATAAGCTTTTCATACAGTGAGAAGGATAATATACGAGGTGTTTTACCAATCATTTCAGCAGGATTCCAATCTGGCATTTGTCCAAATATGGTTGTGTCTCCACTTAACTTACTCTGAGTCTTAAATAATTTTCCTAGTTGTGCTTTAATTTTATTTAAGGAGACTAAAAAATTTTTTCTTGCAATTATATTCCATTTTTTGGGGTTAACAATCTGCCTAACTTGAAGTAGATAACAGTTTAAATTTTTGTCACAGGCAAATTCTATATCTAAATATTTATGTCCAATAATTTTTTCTAATTCCTTAACTGATTTTATTATTTTTTTAAACCTTGGTGACTTAATTTCATTAAAGCTATCTCTAAAAACATAAAGAGATTTATTGGAGTGCAGAGAAGTGCCTGATGTTACGGTATTGGTTAACCCACTTACATCATCATAATTAATAACATAATATGGTGCACCATTATTTAAATTGTGCGTAAATATTACTCCACTTAAATAAGTATTTTGAATCATTTGTTGTATTATAATTTCTGATTTATCAATATTAATTTTATTTTTTTTATAACTATTAATAATTTTATTAATACACTCTTCAATTTTTTTTGTATCTGTTGTTTTAATATTTAAAAAACTGTCATAAACTCCTGCATTTGAGTTTTGAGAGCTGTCTTCATTCGCAGCAGATGATCTTATGGCTAAACTTTGAAAATAATTTTTTTTTCAAGAAAAAACTATTTATTTCTTTTTTTATTTTTTTTTTATTTTTTTTCCAATCTTTTACTTTAATAACTAAAGTTTTTGGTACTTTAAAAATGTTCACTTTATCGTCAAGATAAACTAAAATTTTTCCTTTAGATAATCTTGTAGGAGATTTATTCATTATTTAATTTTTTTCTATCTTTCTGTCTTTCATGGAAAGTACAACATCACAAAAATCAATTAGTTCATTATTATGAGTAGATAAAATAATAGTTTTATTTTTATATCTTTCAAATATTTTTTTGATTATTCCATATTCATTTATTTCATCGAGTTCATTTGTTGGTTCATCTAGGATTAATATTTCTTTATTAGAGAAGATTGCTCTTGCAATTGATATTCTTTGTCTTTGTCCTCCTGATATATTCGCTCCTTTTTCACCGATTACAGTATCCAGCCCTTTTTCTAGATTGTTAATTAAATCTTTTAAATGAACTATCTCCAAAATTTCATTTAATTTATTTTCTTCTTTTTCTGAAATAAGTGAATGATTAAAAGTAATATTAAATCTAACTGACTCATCTAATATAAATGTTTCCTGGGACACATACGAATAAATATTTCTAAGTTGGTTATGATTATTAAATATTTCTTTTCCATCAAGTTCAATTTTTCCTTTGTTTGGTTTTAAAAAACCAATTAGTATATTTAACAGAGTGCTTTTTCCTGCTCCACTTTCACCAATAATAGCGATTTTTGAGCCAGCTTTAATCTTTAAATTAAAATTTTCTATAACATTTTGATGGTTTTCAGGGTAAGAAAAGCTAACATTCTTAAACTCAATTGTGTCTTCGAATGAAGTTTCACGATCATCCTTTTTAAACTCTTTTGAAAAATTATTTTCGGTATTTAGCTCTTTTATTATTAAATCTATGGATGGAAGTGTACTTTTCAGTTCGTTTATGCAGGTAATGATTCTTGTTGTTGAGGGAAATAATCTAAAACCAGCAACTGCAAAAATTCCTAAAGTTGCCAACACTTCATTTTTTTCTATTCCTGAATTTATCATATAAATAATCGAAACACACAATATAGTAACCATCACAGATTCTAAAAAAATTCTTGGGCTATCATTAAAGATTGCAAATAACCTATTAAAATAAAAGGCCCTCTTTTCATGGAGGGAATACTTATTAAGGAATAAATTCTCCTTATTAAAGATTCTCAACTCTTTTATGGATGATAAACTTTCGACTAGCGCTTTCATAGAAAATTGACTGTTAATAATTCTATTTTTGCTCCAGTTTACAGCTTTCAATTTTGCTACAAAATAAAAGCTTAATGTAAGTAATGATACTAATCCTATTATAACAATTGCTACTGTTGGATTTAAATAAAATAATAATATTGTGATTGAAATAACAACCATGCACTCAAACATTATTGTCAAGGTAGCAATAAAATATTTAGTAAACCTAGACGCTTCTGTTGATATATTTCGAACCTTAATAGCTGTATTTTTTTTAATAACGCTTAAATATGGTTGAAATAAATAGATTTCTAAAAGTTTTCTTTGTAGTGTAAATTGTATTCTATTCGTAAAACCGTGCTTCCACCATTGAAGATAAAGAATAAAAATATTTTTTAAAATAAATATTAATGAAACAGTTACTAATAATAATAAAATTAATTCTTCATAATTTAAATTACCTGTGTAACTTGCAATAAATTTATATATTGCTTCAGATTTAAAATCATCTGACAAAATTGTGATTATTAAGGGAAATACTACTCCAATACTTAATGTCTCCAATACCATTACTATTACTATTAGAATAGAAAAAATAAATAGATTCTTTTGTTCATTTACAGGCAGTATTTTAAATATTTTTTTCATTAATTTTTATTCTTATTTATAATAAAAATCGTAAATAAATTTAATATATTTTTTTTTTCTTTTTTTTTATCAAATTTAAAATCATATTATAATTTTTTAAAAGAGCATCTTTAGATTTATTATTTTTTAAGTACACATGACAACCATTGGGCTTTTTAAATGGCAGATCAATCCCAACAACGTTTTTAATTTTTTTTTGTAAAATCATTTTGTATAAATTCTTGTAATCTCTTTGAGCTAAAATTTTTTTTGTGCTCTGAATATAAACTTCTATATAGTTTTTAATATTTTTTCTGCACCATTTTCTAAAGCTAAATGTTGTTATATTTGCAGAGATTATAATATTAATTTTTTGGTCAGATAAGTGTTTGACTAATGCGGTTAATCTTTGAGCATTAGTATTTCTGTCTTCTAAACTATATTTAATATCATTTTTGAATATTGATCTAAATTTATCACCATCAAAATAAATGGTAGATGGGTTTTCTTTTTTAAAACATTTATAAAAATGTTTTCCTAAAGTTGTTTTTCCTGTGCCAGAAATTCCTGTTATCCAAATTACCATTTTAGCTATTTTATATTAGATCAATTAAAATATATTATCTATTTTTACAGATATAAAGTGGGGATCTTTTAATTATTTGAAAATAACCAAACTTATCAATTTCTTCTTTGGCAATTGCTCTATATTCCTCATAAAAGCTATCTTTTAAAACAATATTTCTTGGTTCAACTCCAGAGGCAACATAGTTCATTAGAATATCTAAATCTGTAACTTTTAGTTTTTCTTCTTCAATTAT
>MDTF01004704.1_pt1 | contig 28409 bp, 32 predicted proteins | sample 811191 | NCBI WGS metagenome assembly MDTF01 (sample SAMN05326649, study PRJNA326480) | marine metagenome | isolation source: seawater | place: Southern Ocean | collected 2011 | reverse complement strand
TTAATATTCATGGCTCATGCAATAGACGGTGTGCTTTTTGTCCAAGAGTAGATGAAAAACTCTGGCCAAACTTAGATGAAAGACTTGATATAAATTTATGGGAAAAAATTTTAATTGAACTAAAAAAGAATAAATATAATGGTCGAATAGGATTCTCAGGCTTCAGTGAGCCTTTTTTACATCCAGAATTGCTTGAACTTGTAAAGTTACATTCAAAGTATTTACCAAAAAATAAATTGGAAATAACCAGTAATGGTGATTACATTGAAGAAGAAAATACTAGAAAGTTATTTGATAGTGGTTTGTATGCAATAAGAATAAGTCTTTATACAAATCAAAAAAATGCAATTAAATTTGAAAAAATAAGAGAACAGTTAAAACTGGATACAGATAGATTTTTTGTTAGAGGAAGAAATAAAGGAAGTAAAAATGATTTTGGGTTAGTACTAAATAATAGAGCAGGAAGCGTAAACTACGAAATAATTGGAAAAAAAAATCAAATCAAAAAACTACCTTTGAAACAAAGTTGCAATTATCCAATGTTTAAAATATTTATGGATTACAATGGTGATTGTCTTTTGTGCTCTAATGATTGGGCAAAGAAAAAAATAATTGGTAATACTAAGAGTGAAAATATATATGATATTTGGATTAAAGAAAAAGTTAACAATGTAAGAAAAAAACTTTTGAACAATGACAGAACGTATGATCCCTGTATTGCTTGTGATGTGAATGGTCTCCTAAATGGACAAGAATTTTCAGACTCCTGGAAAAAAACTTTTAATTCTAAGGAAAAGTCTAAATAAATATTATATTGGATAAAATAAATTGATACGTAAATGTCTTAATGCATAGATTTTATAAAAAAAATATAATTCCTAAAAATCTTAAAATTAAAAAAAACCTTAATATTGCATTAGTTGGCAGTGGCAAGATTGCTGAAGAATATGCGAGAGTGATAAAATCCTTTAACCACAATATAGATACTATTGTGAGCAGTAACAACATAAATAGAAGAAAACTGATAAAAAAATATAATATTAAAAATATTAACATCTCTTTTGAAGATGCTATTAAATATTCTAAAAATATTGATGCATGGATTATTTGTACTTCTTGGGATAAACTTAAAAAATACTTCAAACTTGCTATAAAATACAAAATAAATTTCTTAATTGAAAAGTCACTTATAATTACTAGCAAAGAGCTTTTAATTATTAATAAGACAATTCAAAAAAAAGATAAAAAGAGATTTTTAATTTCTTATAATAGAAACCATTATGACTACATGCCTTCACTAATATCTTTATTAAAAAATAACCCTATTGATCAAATTACAGCAAATATGTCCGATCCATTTGATGAAATACTTAAGAAAAAGAAAAAAAAATTAAAGAAACATTTAATAACCTATATGACATCTCATTGGGTATCTTTAATTTTAAAAATTTTAAAATTTACAAAAAATAAAATAATTTTAAAAAATTATGTGAAATTTAGTCAAAATAATATCTTAAAGTCGAAAACTTTTATATTTAAAGTTAAAAACAATAAAAGAAAGATACCACTTGTGCTAAATTTATTGCCTAATAATTCTTCTAACACTAGTATAAATTTTTACTGTAAAAAACTATATGTTTTGCTTTCTCCAGTTGAAAAAATTCAAATAAATTCTGATCTTAAAAAAATAAGAAAAAAAAATCAAAACTTATACAAGCCTGTGTCTGAATTATTTTCTGTTGAAAATACATATAAACCTGGTTTTAGATCTATGTACTTTGACTTTATTCAATCATGCGTATTAAAACAAAAAAATTCAATACTGGGTACAAACTTAGATGATCTGATAGAAACTTATAAAATTTGTGAAATTTTAAAAAATTAGAAAATAAATGAAAAAAAATATAATTTTTATTCCAGCAAGAGTTGGCTCAACCAGAGTTAAAAATAAGAATATTCAAAAAATTGGTAGTGAAACTCTGCTTTCTAGGAAAATAAAAATATGTTTGATGGCTAAAATTGGAGATGTTATAGTTTCAACTAATAGTCCAAAAATTAAAAAATATGCAGAAAAGTTAGGAGCTAAGTGTCCATTCCTAAGGCCAAAAATTTATTCGTCAAGCACAGCTTCAACAATATCAGCAATTCTTCACTATTTACGTGACTTAAAAAATAGAAAAGAAGAAATTCCGAATACTATAACAATTTGTCCTGCTACAAACCCCTTTCTTAAAAAAAAAAGTATTATTCAAGCCTATAAAAAATTTAATAAAAACAATTTTATATCTTTGGTTTCTGTTTCAAACCCAATTGACCACCCTTTCCAGTTTGTTAGCTTGAATAAAAAAATTAAATTCAATATTTTTAAAGTAAATGGATTACAATGGAGTGATTTAGAAAGAACACAAGATTGGCCAGAATCTTTTATTGCTTCATCTTCACTGAGAATTACACGTTCATCATATTTTTTGAAATATTTGAATAAAAAATCACCTACTTTTAATAAAAAAACCAACGATATAAACTCAACAACTTTTTACAAAATTAATGATATTGAAACTTTTGATATTAATAATAAATTTGATCTTATCATGGCAAAATTTTTATTAAAAATAAAAAAATTATGATTTTTTATAACTAAGAAAAAATAGACTTAATTTTTTTTAATGTAGTCTTATTTTTCATAACTTTTTTTATAGCTAACATGGCTTGCAGCTTATTCATCTCAAGTCCATTAATCAAATTGATTGATTTAAGTTTTCCTTGTTTCAAAAAAGGAGTCTCAATTGGATTATAAATTACATCGAAAAAATAAGTATCTTTTTTTATCACATTAAAAACTTTTTTAGTAATCGGAGATTTTTTATTTTTATCAAAACCTAAAGAAGTGCAATTTATTAAAATATCTACTTTTGGAATATACTTTATTAAATTTTCCCATTTAACAGCTCTTATACTATTCTTTTTAATTATTCTTTTTAGGATTTTTTTTCTATTTGCTACCAATACCTTAAATTTTAATTTACTATTAAAAAATGCGACAACAGCTTTACCAACACCTCCATAGCCTAATACTAAACATCTTTTATTATAAATATTTCCAAATCTTTTACAAAAAACTGCTAAAGATGCCTCCCCATCAGTATTTGATCCAATAATTTTTTTTTCTTTTCTATATAAACAATTAACAGCTCCAATTTTTTTTGTTATATTTTCTAGAGAATTAAGTTTCAATAGCTCATTAAAAACTACCTCCTTTAATGGAACTGTTACACATCCACCTATGAAATTGGGATCTTTAATTAAATAACTAAGAATCTTTTTTACATTATTTTTTTTTGTATCTATGGGTATCATTTCTATATTTTGTTTTGTTTTTTTGAAATAATAATTCCACAGCTTTGGTGATCTTGCTGTTTTAGAAGGATTGGCTCCAATTATAACTGTATAATTTTTTTTTTTAGAAATTATCTTATTTTGAGCAAGTGTTTGAATCTTTTTTAAATACATAAACCATTTATAAAACTTTTTTTTCGTAAATAGATTTTGCAACAATATCCATTTTTTTCATTAGTTCTCCAAAATGTTGGTAATCAATAGGCTGCAGTGGGTCAACTGCTGAATTTTTAGGATCCGGATGTACTTCAAGCATAATTCCATCAGCTCCTGCGGCAACTGCTGCTAGTGACATTGAATTTATCCATGGTCTCCAAAAAGTTGCGTGAGAAGGGTCTACAACAATTGGTAAGTGAGTAACTTCTTTAGCGGCAGGAACTACCTGTAAATCTATAGCATATCGAGATGTTGCTCTATGAGTGTGTGGTATCACAACACCTCTTTCACACAATATTACTTTGTTGTTTCCTTCATATAAGATGTACTCTGCTGCACCCAGCCAATCTCTTAGTGATGCACCGTAATGCCTTTTTAACATAATTGGTTTTCCAGTTTTTGCACATGCTGTTAAAAAAGGATAATTTTGCATATTTCTAGATCCAATTTGTAAAATATCTGCCACATCTGAAATTAATCCTAAATACTTTTCCTCCATTACTTCTGTGATTATAGGAATTTTAATTTCATTTTTAGCTACCTTCAGCCACTCAATTCCTTTTTCCCTTGTCTCATTGAATTTTTTACTTCTGTAAGGAAAAGTCAGAGGTTTAAAAGCACCACCTCTTAAAAAATGTGCACCCAATTTTTTTACGTTAGAGGCTACATCTAGAATTAATTCTTGAGACTCAACCATATTAGGTCCTGCCATAACAGGAATAGTGTTTCCCCCAAACTCAACCCCTGCTATTTCAAATTTTGAAAAATGATTTGCATTTTTTTTTGCACAAAGAGGGAATTTCTCTTTTAGGTCATCTTCTGTAATATCTTTTCCTGGAAATTTATTTTCTATCATTTTATAATCCTAATCTGTTTGACTTAACATTTCTTGTTACTTTTATCCAATTTCTTTTTTCATCACTCTTATACAATGCATGTATTAAGTTGGCTGTCAAAAAACCATCTATTGCCGTTATTGGAAACTGCTTCTTTTTATTTATTATATTTTTAATTACAAGATCTAAAATTCTACCATGACTGTTTCCATAACCATTTTTAACAATTTCACTAGATTTTTTAATTAATTTAATTTCTGATTTAGAAAGTTTTTTAAAATAAAAATTTTCAATTTTATTTAAAGCAATTCCACCTAAAACCATAAAACCTTTTTCACCCACAACCTCTAATGAAGCGGTTAAATCATTTGGCCTAACAGCTGTAGTCACCTGAATAGAGCCTGTTGCACCATTCTTATATTTAATTATTGAATTGTTGGTGTCTTCAGCTTGTAGATTATTAATTTGATTTGTCATTATTGAGTTAACTTCAGAAATTGGACCAAAAATCCATCGAGCTATATCTATATGATGTATTGCCTGCTGATTTGTAACACCACCGTCCATTTTCCATTTTCCATGCCACTGATCGTTGTAATATTCTTGGTCTCTGGACCACAACAATCTAACATTAACAATTAATATTTTTCCAAATCTACCATTTTCATATAATTTTTTTAACGCCACAACAGACTTATTGAATCTATTTTGAAATGCTATTCCAAACATAACTTTATTTTTTTTTGCTAAATCATTTAATTTTAAAGCATCTTTTGGGAGCATCGTTGCAGGTTTTTCACACAACACATCAAATTTATTTTTTAATGCTAAAACCGAATGTTTAAAATGTAAACCTGATGGAGTAAGGATTATAATTAAGTCTAATTTTTTCTTATAATTTTTAAGCATTAAAGAATAATTTGTGAAGGCTTCACATTTTAAAATTTTTGAAACTTTTGAAACTAAATTTCTATTTTTATCGCATATTGCAATTATTTTGAAATCTTTTTTTTTTCTTTTATTAAAAATTTTCATATAATGATTGAAAACTCTACCACATCCAACTATTCCGATTTTTACAACTTTTTTTTTCATATATTTTTAGTTAGGAATTTAATAATTGTTTTATTTCATTCAAAAAAATCTTATTTAGATATATATATTCTAACATATCTTTTCTACTAAGTTTATGAAATTGTTTAAATTTTTTTTCATCTGTGAAATATGCTTCCAACAATTTATACAGTTGAAATTTATCTTTTGCTAAGTAAGCAAAATTTTGTTTTTCTAGCTCTAAGGCTATACCAGGATTTTTTTTGTATAACTCTAAATCTGGGCAATAAAGAATTGCCAGTTTATCTAAAAATAAATAATCAAAAATAACTCCAGCATAATCTGTTATCAATACATCACATTTGCTTAATATCTTTTAATGAATAATAAGAACCTTTAAAACTACCCTCTTTATAACGCTCTAAGTTTCTACTTCTTAAATCCCTTAGTATTGAATCACTCTTAGTCAGCCATATACATCTAAATTCTGAATTTTTTTGTAAAAGCAAAAATAGATATCTTGAATTATCAGCAAATCTAAAACCTCTTCTATCACCAAAAATGAGTATTTTCTTATTCGAAAAAAAAATTATAGAAGGTATTAATAATAATATAATTTTTAAAAATTTTATCATATATAAAGGTTTAATTCCACAAAATGAAAATGAAATTATTATCTAAAGGCAGAACACTATTATATTTGAAAAAATATGTAAAAGAATTAAATATTCCTGAAAGTTATTGCTTTAAAGTGAGCAAGTTTAAAAAAAATCCTAATAAAATTATTAAAACAATAAAAAAAAGATTTAAAAACCAAATTATAATTAGGTCTTCTGCTCAAATGGAGGATACTAAAAAAGGAAGTTTAGCAGGAAAATTTCAAAGCTTTTTAAATATTAATCCAAAAAAAGACTCTCAAGTTTTAGAGCATATTAACTTAGTAATTAATTCTTATAAAAATTATAGCAACAAAAATGATGAAATTCTAATTCAAACAATGATTAAAAATATAAAGATGTCAGGTGTAATTATGACACGCTATAAAAACAACTCAGCGCCCTACAACATAATTGAATATTCATTGTCGTCAAAATCTAACGATATAACCTCTGGTGTAAATCAAGCAAAATCCTTTACGTATTTTAAAGATCAAAAACTTAAATCAAAAAAAGTTAAAATAAAAAAATGTGATAAATTAATAAAGGTACTCGAAAAAAAATTTAACAAACCTCTTGATATTGAATTCGCAATTGATAACAAAAATAAAATCTTTTTGTTACAAGTCAGAGAGCTACTAATTAAAAATAAAATTACTTTACAAGAAAATAGTTTTAGCTCATCACTTTTAAAATTACAAAAAAAAATTAAAAAACTTCAAAAAAAACATTATAACTTATTAGGTAACAAAACTGTATTTGGTGTAATGCCAGACTGGAATCCAGCAGAGATGATTGGTATCAAGCCAAAAAAACTTGCTCACTCTTTATATGAAGAATTGATTACTAACCATGTCTGGGCAGCTCAAAGGAAATCCTTTGGATATAGAGATTTAACTTCCCACCACTTATTAACAAATTTTTTTGGTACACCTTTTGTTGATATTAGGGTAGATTTTAATTCCTGGATACCAGAGTCATTAAATAAAAATATTTCTGAAAAACTTGTTAATTTTTATATTAACAAATTTTGTAACAACCTCTATCTACATGATAAAATTGAATTCAATATAGTTTTTACTTGTAGCACACTAGATGTGGATGAAAAAATTGAAGAACTAAAAAAAAATAATTTCAATACTAAAGAAATTAATTCTATTAAGAAAAATTTAGCAAAAGTTACTAATAAGTCAATTTTAAATTTTAGTAAAAATGACAACAACTTAAAACTTCTAGAACATAGAAATAAAAAAATTAATAAATCAAATATTTATTTAATTGATAAAATCTACTGGCTTTTGGAAGATTGCAAAAAATATGGAACATTTACTTTTTCAGGAGCTGCAAGATGCGGATTTATTGCTATCGATATGCTTCAGTCGATGGTACGAAAAAAAATTATTAATGAAAATGAAAAAAATGAATTTTTAAATTCAATTGAAACTATTTCATCAATAATTTCAAATGACTTTTTTAAACTAGATAAAAATAAATTTATCAAAAAACACGGTCACATAAGACCAAATATGTATGACATAGACTCTAAAAATTATGCTGAAGCATATGATGAATACTTTGATAAAAAACAAAAGAAACAAAATGTATTCAATAAGATTAAAAGATTTACATTTTCAAAAGATCAAATTAAAAAGATTCAATTAAATTTAAATAAAAACTCAATAAATATTAGTGCAAAAAAGTTAATTCTTTTTATTGAAGAGGCAATAAAATCTCGAGAATATTCAAAGTATGTATTTTCAAAGAATGTATCTGATATATTAAAGTATATTAAAATACTATTTAAAAGAAATAAAATTAATCCATCTAAAGCTAAACATGCTTCTATAAAAGATATTACAGATTTATATTATAACCTTTCAACTAAAACCATTAAAGAAATCTTGGAAAATGCCCTAAAAAAAAATTTGGGTGAATTTAAGAATAATCAATTATTCAAATTGCCTGATAATATAATAAATCACAATGATATATATCATTTTCATAACCACTTAGTAAAATCTAATTACATAACTAATAAAAAAGTTATAGGAAAAAAATATTTTTTTAATTTTAAAACTCTCAATAATATGAAAAATAAAATTGTACTTATAGAAAATGCTGATCCTGGTTACGACTTTATATTTACAAAAAACATTAAAGGGTTAATAACAAAATATGGAGGCGCTAATTCACATATGGCTATAAGATGTGCTGAATTAGATATACCCGCAGCTATTGGTGTTGGTGAAAATAATTTCAAAGAATATAAAAATGCCTCTATAATAGATTTAGATTGCTTGTCTAAAAATGTAAAAATATTATGATTAAAGTAGGTATTGTACCAAAAGTCTTAGAAACTTATAAAGAACAATTTGAACTTTCTGTTGAAAACAACTTATTAATTCTTTTAAAAAAAGAATTAAAAATTAATGATATTGATATTTTAACACACAATTCAAATTTAAATAAATATGATGTTTTTATTTCCTCTGGAGGCAATGATATAAAAAAATTTTCAAAAGACATAAAAAACAAAATAAGAAATTTATATGAAATGAAAATTATTAATCATTGTATAAAGAAAAAAACCACTTACATTGGTATCTGTTATGGCGCCCAATTTGTAGCTAACATATTTGGAGCATCTTTAAATAAAAATCTTTTTAAAGAAAAAAAGAGACATAAAATAAAATTTGTTCGTAATTTTAACAATATTAAAAAAAATACTAAATCAGTTGTAAATTCATTTCATAATTATAAAATTAGTAAAATTAATAATAGCTTGATAGAGTATGCGGTAAGTGAAGATGATAATTCTACTGAATTTTTTAAACATAGAAATAAAAAAATTTATGGAATTATGTGGCATCCTGAAAGATTTAAAAAGATAAACACATTTCACAAAATCTTAATAAAAGATATTTTATGCAGTTAATAATTCTTGCATCTGGTAAAGGTAGTAGATTGGGTGTGTCTCGAGCCTCCAGCAAACTATTTCTGGAGATATACCCTGGAAAAACAATTTATAATATAATATCTAAAATTTTTAATTTATTTAGTTCAATTATAATAGTTTTTGGATACAAATTTCAAATAAATAAAAAAAAAATAGAAAATCTAAAAAAAATAAAAATTGTACAAAATAAGAATTTTTCAAAAACCAATATGGTTGAAAGTTTATTTTTAACAAAAAAAAGAATAAATTCAGAAGTTGTGATAATTTATTCAGATATTATTTTTGATTTAGCTATAATTAAGAGTATGTTGAAAATTAATTCTAGTATAATTCCACTGAATAAAGGTTGGTTAAAAATATGGAAAAAAAGGATGAATAACAAAGATATTAAAAAAGATGCTGAAGATTTAACTTTAAAAAAAGGATATTTAACTTCGATAGGTAAGAAAATTCAAAAAAGACTGCCAAGCTCACAATTTATGGGAATTATAAAATTGACTTTAGGTGATTATAATAAACTTTATAAATTTTATAAGAACTTAAATAATAAAAAAATACAATTCACTCATTTTTTAGATAAAGCATTGGAAAAAAAAATAATTAAGTTGAAGTATAAACATTATAATAAATTATGGGCTGAAATAGATACTACCAAAGATTTACAAGTGGCTCAAAACCTTTTTAAGAATGAATTATCAAACACAAATTAAAAAAGTATATAAATTTAATTATTCTTTTTTTTTGATAATAGTCTTAAATTCTTATTTTATACTAATCTATCATATAATTTTTGATAAGATTATAATGCTGTAGCCTGCGCAGGATTAGATGGATATGTTGCTTTGTTTAAAGGATCATAAGCTTTACTGCATCTTTAATTGGAACATCATCATATTTGTATGCCATCTCTTGAATGTATCTGATGGTGTCATCCTTCTCATAGATATCATATAAATCTTGATCATCAGTTAGTCTAAATCTATCAGGATGGTTTTGATCAACCATGATGCTACCCCTTAAAAAAAATTTTTTATTTTTGCCAGATTATTTGCAATTTTTGTAAAAGGTTTTTTTTCATAACCCATATTTTTTAATTTTATTTCAGCTTCATCCTTCATAATTTCTGCAATGATGACATCATTTTGGCTCATGCCTGCATATCTATCTCTGCCTTTAGCACTATTTTTTGTACATTTTTAAGAAATGTTTTTTTAAGGCCATTGTTGTTTATTTTTAGATCAAAACTTGACGGATTTTTAAATTTTATATCTTCTCCAACAACATTTGTATTAATTTTATTTTTTGTAAAGTAAACTTTTCTTTTATCTCTTTTGTATAGATTTTTTTTATTTGAATTAATAAAAATTTCGAAATAATTTTTTATTTTTTTTCGATTTTGAATTAAAATTTTTGGAAAATTTGATAATGTAGAAACTACAATATTTATTTTATTCTTATTAAGAAAATATACTAAATTTGAAATTAAGATTGCATTATTATAACGTCCATTTATTGAATAATCTCTATTAAATGTAATTTTTCTTATTTCATCACCATCAATATGAATAAATTTATATTTTTTTTTTTTAACTTCTGTCAGAATTTTTTTTGCTAAGAGTGTTTTTCCAGAGTTTGATTTGCCGTAGATCCAAATTACCATAATTCACCTATTACAATTAATTAATTTGTTCATTAATTCAATTTTTTTAAAGTTTTAGCAACTATAAGATTTCCAAAATTAGATAAATGACCTCCGTATTTACCAGGTAAATAAATTTTATTAAGATCATATTTTTTAAAAACCTGAGTAAAATCAATTATCTTTATTTGTTTATTAAAATTTAAAAAAAAATTTGAGTAATTATTATTTTTAAGTTCTAAATCATATTTTTGTGGGAAGATTAAAAAAATTATTTTTTGTTTTCTTTGTTTTCCAAGTTTTATGATTTGATTAATCAATTTTTTTAAAAAAGTTTTATTTTTATTATCAAGAAATAGATTATCATTTTCTCTACAATTTTTTTTTATTATTAAGTCGTGTAATTTATCATTATTTGAATTTAATAACTTATAAGCAGAAAAAAAAATTAATTTTGTATTGAAAATAGGGTTTTTAAAAAAGGTATATAAATAAGGAAAATAAAATTTATGTTTAATAAATTTATTTTTATAAAAGTATTCTTGTTTTTTAAGTCTTTTAATTCTTTTATCCATATCTTCAAATGAATAAATATTTTTAATAGGATTTCTGACTAATTTTAAATTATTTTTTATTAATAAAAATTTTGGTTTAAATCCGTATATATTATTAAATTCATGATAATGTTTCCAGCTACACAAACACCTTGATAAAGTCTCAGGAACAAATCCAATAAAAATATTTTTAATATTTTTTGGAATTTTATGTTTTTTATATTTAAGATATATTTGATCTAATCCATAATTTCCAACACCAAAGTTCATAATTTTTGTGTTATTTTTATCTATTTGTTCCTGCCAGGTATATTGATTTTTGACAAATCTACAAAAAACAAAAGAATCTCCAAAAGATGCATATTTAATTTTATTATATTTGATTTTATTCAACCCTAATCTTTCACCGTATTTTCCAAAATTAATGTTTATTTTTTTATCTAGAAAATTTTCTTGATGAGTTTTAAATGCTTTCCAGTCCCATCCTAAATCTTCATTAAAAGTGTTGGAAATAAAATTTTTATTCTTTTTTAATTTAAAATTAGGATATTCATCTTTATTAGTGATTATCCAAGGGATTTTTTTTTTTAATGCAGATATAAGAAAAAATAAAATCAGTTCTAGAAGTAAAATTAATACCAGACTAAATATCATTATTTATTTTATTTTTTATTGAAATTTTGTCTTTACTTTTAATATCCAAAAAACTTTTAAATTTTCCAGCCATACTTTCTGTTTCGGTATCTTCATTTATTGATGATGATCTGATAGCTATTTTTTTATTAAAAAATTTTTTTTGAATTTTTTTAATTATTAAATCAGGATTTTTTTTAAATTGGCCAACTTCACAAATAAAGGTTTCAGGTACATTTAAATGCTTAAAGTTTCTCAAAATATTTAATGTTTTTGCTTTTGAATAAAATTTCATTTAAGGTAAATGTCTATCTATGTTAAATGTAATTAAATTAGTCTTTTTTTTTATAATTTCAATAATTATAGTACCTTCAAAAAAAATTTTAGTTTTTGGAGATAGAAGTGGACTAAGATTTGCAGACAATTCGAGATATCTTTTCATTTTAATGAGTTCAATGAAAAATTTTAGATGCATATGGTTAACAAAAAGTGAAAAGGTTGTTAAAGAAATAAAAAAAAAAAATCTTGAGTGTTATAAATCCAATAGTTTAAAAGGTATGTATTATTCTTTAAGAGCAAAGTGGCATATATTTAATCATTCAAGTAGAGATATTTCAGAATATTTTACTAATTTTAGAGCTCAAATTAATTTATGGCATAGCACACCTGTAAAAAAATTTGACAATAACAATTATCAAAATACTTTTTTAAAAAATTTGATTTATAGGATCAAAAAAATATTTTTTAAAGAGTATCTACTATTAGGTAATGATGAATATTCTTTGCATTTGTTGAGACATTTTCCAAGAGATAAATATTTAAAATTAATCACAAATTTGCCAAGAAATATTATTTTAAACGAAAATAACAATAAATTTGATTATTTTAGAACAGATTATGAAAAGGAAGTTTTAAAAGAAATAAAATTAAGTAAAAAAAAAGTAATTGGCTATTTTCCAACATTTAGAGATAAAAGAAGAGAATTATTTTTTGATTATGAAAATTTTGATCGCATTAAAAGTCTAAATGATTTTCTTAAAGCAAATAATTTAATTATTTTATTTAAGATGCATCAAAATTCCTTTAAAGAAGATAAGAGCAAATCATACAGTATTGATAACGAAAAATTTAATACATATATTTCAAAATTAAGTAATTTTTTTTCATTAGATTATGAATGTGATTTAAATTCTATTCTCTCTGTGTGTGACTTATTAGTTACAGATTATTCTGGTGTAGCTTTTGATTATCTTTTTTTAGATAGACCAATTATATTTTATTGTCCAGATTATGAGGAATATAAAATTTATCCTGGATTGGCATTAGATATTGAGAAACAAAAATTTGCATATTTTTCAAAAAATAAAGAAAATTTTGAAAAACAATTAAAAGAATTTTGTTTTAATGAAAATCAATTTAGTAGATTACATAGTTCAAATAGGCTTCAAATGTTAAATAAAATATATCCCAAAAAAAAAATCTTGGATGATATTTTAAAAATTATAAATTAAAAAAATATGATAGATAATTATGATAATGAAATAAGAGTTAAAAATTTAATTTATCCGATTAATTCAAAAAAAAAAGTCAACGTAAAAAAAAGTAAACATCATAATTTTTTTTATAAAGCTCATCCAATTTTAAGAAATATAGCTAATAAAAAATTAATTTAATTGTAAAAAAAAAATTTTTGAATATACAAGTTTAATGAAAAAAATATTTATTACTGGTGGTGCTGGATTTATAGGTATAAATACTGCACTCTTCTTTCAAAAAAAAAAATATAAAGTAAAAATATTTGATAATTTATGTCGTAGGGGGTCAAGAGCTAATTTAAAGTATATTAATAAAAATATACTATTTGAAAAAGGGGATATCACAAGTTTTAAAAATATTTACAAAAGCATAAAAGAATTTAAACCAAATGTAATTATAAACTGTGCTGGCCAAGTGGCTGTAACTACTTCAATTCATGATCCAAAAAACGATTTGATTAGCAATACCTTTGGTACTTTTAATATATTAGAAGCATTAAGAAAATTAAAATATAAATGTAGATTAATTCATCTTTCAACAAATAAAGTTTATGGAAAATTAGAATCCGTAGGTGTAAAAGAAAAGAAAAATAAATATTTTTTTTCAGATAAAAAGTTAGGTATCGATGAGAATCAAAATTTAGATTTTCAATCACCTTACGGTTGCTCAAAAGGTGCTTCTGATCAATATGTTGTTGATTATCACAGGACCTATGGTGTTGATGGAATTGTTTTAAGACAAAGCTGTATTTATGGAAACAATCAGTTTGGAATTGAGGATCAAGGCTGGATTGCCTGGATGACTCTTTGTACAATTTTTAAAAAAAAAATTAACATTTTTGGAAATGGTAAACAGGTGAGAGACATTCTACACATTAATGATCTGGTTAATTTATTTTATAAAATTTCAAAAAGGGAAAACATTAAATCAAGAGTTTTTAATGTTGGAGGTGGATCAAAAAATTCTATTAGCATCTTAGAGTTAATTGATTATCTAAAAAAAATTAGTAACGAGAAAATAAAAGTTAAATATTTTAAAGAAAGGACTGGTGATCAAAAGATTTATATTAGTAATAATCAAAGAGTTTTTAAAGAACTTAAGTGGAAACCAAAAATAAACAAAAACAAAGGAATTGAATTAATTTATGACTGGATCAAAAAAAATAAGAATGAATTTAAAATTGCTTTAAAGATTTAATTATGGAAGATTTAGCTTTCATTGACCATGATTTTCATAAATATACAAAAAGTGGTGATTTTTTAAAAAGAATATTTATTCAACAGTATAAAGTTAAACACTTTTATATATCCAAAAAATTAAAATTTGATGATGAAATTATTAAATATGATAATTTTTTTTGTTTTCAAATATTACCCTCAATCTCCTTCTTGATGAAAATTAAATCAAAAAATATTATGTGGGCTCCAATGTATGACAGTATGCACTATCCTTATCATTTTGGTAAAACTATTTGGGATATAGTGGAATATTTTAATATCAAAGTCTTGTTTTTCTCAAAAAAATTAAGAAAAATTTCTAACAATAATTCAATTACGGGGTTGGATTTAAAATTTTTTAAGAAAACAAACAAACTTACTTTGGGGGGGGGGAAAAAAATCAAAATTTTTTCTTGGAATAGAGGTGGTGTAATTAGAGGAGGTGTTTGTCCCAACAGATGGCAAAAACTATTTAATCCCAAAGAAATTGATGTTGTATATAGTCTTGGACATACAAATAACGAAATAAAGAATATTCGTAAAATATCAAATAAAGTTATCAATTTTAAAGGAGAATTTATTCATAAGAAAAAATTTTTATCACTAATAAAAAAGTCTGATGTTTTCATTTGCCCAAGAGAAAAAGAAGGAATAGGAATGGCACACGCTGAAGCTATCTCATATTCAAAATATTTAGTTGCACATAATGATGCGACTATGAATGAATATATTACAAATAAAAAGATTGGTTATTTATTAGATAAAGACAAAGGACCAATTACAAGTACTTATATTTTAAATAACCAAAATTATAGGAAAAAAAATGCAGCTAATGGATTTAATATTTACAAACTTAAAGAAAAAAAAATTTTAAAATTATTTCAGAAAAAGATAAAATTTAAGTACTCATTTTATAAAGAGTTAATAATTAAATTTAAACATATTTTATTATGCTTAAATTGGAAAATTAAATATATCTTAGATGTTAAATGATTATATGGATTACAGGAAAGTCTTGTGTTGGAAAAACATTAATAGCAAAGGAATTAATAAAAAAAATTAAAAAAAATAAAATAAAAATTATTCATATAGATGGTGACGATATAAGAAAAATTACTAAAAATTTTAATTATTCAAAAACTGGAAGATATCAAAATGCTAATTTTATTTCAAAAATAGTTTTTCTTCTTGATAAGAATAAAATTAATGTAGTTGTGTCAACTATATCTATCTTTCCTGAGCTTCTCATTTGGAATAGAAAAAAAATGAAAAATTATTTTCAAGTGTTAATAAAAGCAAAAAATAATTTATTTTATAAAAGAGATAAAAAAAAGATATACTTTACAAAGAAAATTAAAAACAGAAATGTTGCTGGAGAAGATATAGATTTTAATCATCCCAAAAAAATAGACTTATTAATTTATAATAATTTAACTAAAAAAATATTTTTAAATAATGTATACAAAATTTTTAAATCAAAAAAAATTAATTTTTTTTGAAGTTATTATATTTTAAAAATTTTTTATAGTTATTAGAATGGTAAATGTTTAAAAACTGATCCTTTGAATAATAAAATGAATTTATTGTCTTCATGATTCTTTCTGTATGTTCTCTTTTAAAATATGGATTCCACATGGAGTACATGCGGGTTGTAAATTGATTATTATAACCAATATTTTTAATGAATTCACTATAGTTTGGTAGTATCCAATTGGTATCGTGATGTAAGTGTCTTGCAAAATAATATTGATAAATTTCATTTTTATCAATTTTTAATTTTATTTTTTCAAAATTTAAAATTTTATTTTCATAGTCTTTAAGTGATTTTGGATGAACATTGAAATTAAAATCACTAAAGAGGTTATTTTTACATGCTGTAATTACCAATTTATTCATTAGCGCGTATTCCATTGCTACACTCCCATACACAGTTAAAACTAAATCAATACCCTCTTTAACTAATCTTTTATGACTATACTCATTTGGTAATACTTTAATTTTTTTATACTTATCAGTTATTTTTCTCATAGTTTTATAAGAAATTGACTGATGAAATTTAAATTTTTTATCATAGTAAGGATGCGTTTTGATATACCAATCATAATCAGTTTTTTCTGAAAGTTTGCCTAAGAATTCAAGCCATTCACTGAAATCAACAAATAAATTATTTCTATTTAAATGTACTGCATCAAAAAAATCATGTGTACAAATCAGTACTTTTTTCTTTTTGTTTTTTGCAATAAATCTTTTGTGTTTATTTTTTTTTGTAAATGAAGATTTTAAAACATATGGCATATCTGCACCAGTTAGCTTTCCTTCATAAATTCTTTTGTATAAGATATTTTTTGCTAATTTTATTCCATTTGATAGTATTTCATTGTCAGTTTCTGTTACAATTTTTTTAAGTCCTAAAGTTTTTGCATCAAAGGCAAAAGTGCTATTTTTTTTATTACCTTGGAAAATTCTCATCAAAGTAACATTAAAACATTTTATATTATATTTTAGAGCAACTCTTACTACTAAAGCATATGAATAAACAAAATGTCCTGTAATGACCGCTTTTACTTTATTTTTTTTAAAATAATTTTTCCAATAATAATAAAGAATTAAAAAATCTTTTAAAATTTTAAAAAATTTTTCGTCTAAATGTAAAGTAGGCTCATGAAATCTTTTAAGATATGTGTCATAAATTATATCTCCAATTAATACTCCATCTAACTGGATTGCTAAAACATCTTTTTTATCTTTTATTTTTTTTTTTAATTTTATAAATTTTATATCAGCTAAATAAAACTCAGAATTTTTTGGAGAAGGTCGAAAAATTTTATCCACACCTAAAGACTTATATACTCCAAAATTTTTAATCGAAAATACATTTCCTAGGGTCCATTTAAATTTATTTAAAAAACTAAAATTAAGGTCATTCACTAAAATTGAGTAATTATAAAAACCTAATAATTGACACTTGTATTTGCTTTTCAAATAATTTGCTAAATAAGATGCACTAATATGAAAATTTTGAAAACTATTAAATTCCACTAAAACTTGTTCTTGGCTAGAAAAAGATTTATTTGTATTTAACTCCTTTTTAATATTTTTTTTAAATGCGTTTGTTAAAAAAAAATCTTTAATAATTTTCAATAAATTAAATTTTTGAGCCATCTTTTAACTTTTTAAATCTAGTTTGAGGTTTTTAATCAATTTTTTTGGTAAATGATAATTTTTTTTTAAATTAAAAGGTGATTTTTGTTTTAGTAATTTTTCGAAGTAATAAGGTGAAATACCAATGGCTGGTCTTAAAACTTGTAAATTATGTTTGGTAAATTTTTCACCTTTTTTTATTGCTTTGCTCGTAAATATTGATCTTCTAAATTTTCTATTTTTAAATTCAATTTTTTCCCTATAAAAAAAATTCTTTCCCAAAAGATTATAGGTATTTACAATGTCTGATTTAAAAACTTCAATTTCTTTATCTTTTAGGGAAAAATCATAGTCTAGAGCCTTTTTTTCCTTTCTAAGCGCTATATGTTTTTCTATAATGGTAGCTCCAGATGCTACTGCTGCTTTTACAATTTCATTATCTGTAGAATGATCTGACAGACCAACTCTACATTTAAATTTCTTTTTTAAAAAATTAATATTATTTAAATTAAAATCTTTATTTTTTGCAGGATAATTACTGACACAATATAAAATAATAATTTCACTTGCTCCATATTTTTTTGCTGTATTGAACGCTATTTCAATTTCATTGAGATTTGCCATTCCTGTAGACAAAATTATTGGTTTTTTTGTTTTGGCAATTTTTTTTATCAAATTTAAATAATTTAATTCAAATGATGCAACTTTATACATGGGGCATTTGAGTGTTTCTAGAAAATCCACATCTTCTTCATGAAAAGGTGTGCTAAAACAAGAAATCTTTTTTTCTCTACAAAAGTCAAAAATTATTTTATGCCAATGATAGGGTGTTTGTCCCTTTTTATACAAATCAAACAAGCTTTTATTCTTCCAAATACCCTCTTTAAGAATAAATTTATCTTTGTGGGTATCAAGAGTCATATTTTTTGGTGTAAATGTTTGAAGCTTTATTAAGTCCGCTCCATATTTTTTTGCTTCACTAATTAAATTGAGTGCATTTTCAAGTTTTCCATTATGGTTAGCTGAAATTTCGGCTATTAAAAGTGGATACTTTTTTAAAATTTGCACGTTTAATAACTATACTAAATTTAATTTATTTCATTAAAATTAATGAGAATTTGTATTTAATTTATTAGTTTTTTGGCAAGGCTACCTATTCTTTTATCATCTACATATATTTTTGATAAAATTTTTGCAGTTTGCTCTGGTGACTTTTTAAATGATAATCTTAAAATATTCATCCAATTAGTATTATTTTTTCCACGAATTTTTTCTATTTGATCAATTATCTTTGAATAATTTTTTTTATATTTTTTATTTTTTTTTATTTTTTTCATTATTTATATTTTCTTGTTAATTTTCGATTCCAATTAATTTTGATGGTTCTCCAAAAATTATTCCTTTTTTTTTATTAAAATTTTTATGAACTAGTGTATTTGGTAAAACTCTAGAACCTTCTTTTATTTCAATATTTTCTAACACTGAACTTTTCATTCCTATATAAGTATTTTTTTGAATAGTCACATTATGCGCAATTATAACGTTATTACCTAAAAAGCAATTATTTTTAACATTTGATTTTGGCGCAACTGAGACATTAGGTGAAATATTACAAAAATTTCCAACTGATGAGTTGCTATATATATTGCAATTATTACCTATTAAACATCCATGTCCTATTTTAGTACTAGATCCAATAATTGAGCTTGGATGCACTATGGTTAAAAAATTTTTTATATTGCCTTTAATAAAATTAATAAATTCTGATCTTCTAAATCTATTTTTATAAGATTGCATTCCTAGTAAAAAATTTTCTTTTTTAAATTTTCTTATTTCCTTCATATTTCCAATTATGGGAACATTAGATATCTTATTATTTAATAAATTTTTGTTATCATCTAAAATTCCTACAATTTTTATCCTATTTAAAGATTTTTTATTTATATCTTCTATTAGATCAATTATTTCAATAGTTGAATTGCCAGCTCCTAAAATTATTAATAGTTTTTCTTTCATAGTTTAAATTTTGGTGGGCTAGGGAAGATTTAAACCTCCGTCCTCACGCTTATCAAGCGTACGCTCTAACACTGAGCTACTAGCCCTAACCATGTTATCTAGTACTTTTTTGATGGTTTCAAGCTATTTTTAATTTGATTAATAAATTTTGTATAAATAATTTTTGTAATTAAATTATTTTTTACATTAAATTTTAATTTATCTATAGATTGAACTGGTGTGACTTCTGCAGCAGTGCCAGTTATGAAGCATTCTGTTGCTGATTGTATATCTTTTAATTTTATATGTTTTTCAATTACTGTTATACCTAATTTTTTAGAAATCTTAATTACAGTTTGTCTTGTTATGCCATTTAAAAAACAATCTGCTTTTGGGGTAATTATCTTTTTTTTAAAAACAAAAAAAATGTTAGAACTTGTAGTTTCAGCAACATAATTTCTATAATCTAACATTAAGGCGTCATCATATCCTTTTCTAAAAGAATCATGTTTTGCTAATGTGCAAATTTGATAGACACCTGAGCATTTACTTTGAGTTGGAGCGCTATCATTAGATGGTCTTTTCCATTTTGTTAGGGTGAGTTTTATACCTTTAAGTTTAGCATCTTCAGAGTAATATGTGGGCCACTCCCAAATCGCTATAATTGTAGAAGTTTTTATTCCAATTGCATGAGGTGCCATTGATCCTGTTGTCCTCCAAGAGAGAGGCCTTATATAGCCATTCTTTATTTTATTTTTTTTTATTAAAAGTCTACAAGCAGTTTTAATCTTTTCCTTAGAATAATTAATTTTATAATCCAGTAATTTAGCAGATTTATAAAATCTATCTATATGTTCATCTAGTTTGAAAGGTACATAGTTATAAACTCTAATACCTTCAAAAACAGAAGAAGCAAAATGAATGCTGTGATCTAAAACATGAGTTTTAGCATTTTTACATGCTACAAACTTACCATTATACCATATACTTTCTTTCAATTTATCAAACTCAACAAGTTTCATTTCAACCTTTTTTTATTTAGAGGGGTTAAGTCGTTTTATTTCTTAAATTTTCACCTTTATGTTCACATAAAAAAAAAACTAAAGATATTCTGGTTCCTTTTTCAATCTTTGTTACTTCATGGGGGTTATTACAATTACTAATTATCATGGATTGATAAAATGGAGCATAACATAAGCCAACATCATCTTTTTTATCTTCATATACAATATAATCTCCTCCCTTAAAGTCTCTTCCAAACTGAACCACAACTGCAGCCAAGTAATCTGGATTGCTATCTATATCTAAATGATATCCAACAAATGCATTTTTATGCATCTTATTAACTTGAACTCTTCTTAAATGAAGCTCATCTCTATTTAATAATTTTTTATAAAAATTTAAATGTTTTTCTTTATTTAAAATCTTTAACGCAAGATTAGCTATGGATTCATTAACAACTTTTGGATTTTTGATATCAGTCATTAGTCTTCCAACTTCAACTGAATTATCTTCACCTGCATCTCCTGTAGAAACATATTCATAAGGCAACTTTGCAAATAATTCCTCTAAATTTTTAAAATCATCATCTGAAAAAAAAGATCTTTCTAAATCAAACATTATTGTTCCATGTTTGTCGTATCTCTTTTTTAAATTTTCAACATTATGCATTTTTGTTTTTGGGTTAGTTGAGACTGTGGTTTAGTAAAGAATTTTTTAAACTAAAATTTAATAAAAATCAATATTTACTTCATTTTGTAAATTTAGATAAAATTTATGAGCAGATTTAGCTGGCTTTTATTTTTATTTTTATTTCAATTATTCATATGTTGAGATATAAAGGATCTAAATAATAACCTTAAATTAAAAATAATAATTATATACTTATGAAATTGGGATACTTTACCTTTCCAATGCATCCCCATAAAAAAAACTATTACAAAAGCTTAATAGAAGATAGGGAATCTATTATTTTAGCGGATAAATTGGGTTTTCAAGAAGCTTTCATTGGAGAACATCTTTCAGATAAGTGTGAAAAAATTACCTCATGTATGAATTTTATATCTAGTTTAGTTTTTGATACTAAAAAAATAAAACTTGCCACAGGCACTTTAAATTTACCTCATTCACATCCCGTCACAATTGCAGCACAAGTGTCTATGATTGATACGATGTTAAAGGGAAGATTTATTATGGGAATAGGTCCAGGTAGTCTTGTGTCTGATATGGAAATGTATCAAACATTGGATAAAAATAGATTGGAAATGTTTTTAGAAAGTATTGATCATATTTTAAATATTTGGAAAATGAAGGCTCCCTATAATTTAAAAGGTAAGTATTGGAATATTTCAACAATGAAGACATATAATAAGAATCTTTTTATTGGAGAGGTTGAAAAACCCTATCAAAGACCACATCCAGAAATAGTTGTTACATCGTTAGGTGCGAGCATTAAGGGCTTAGAACAAGCAATTAATAGAGGATGGAATATAATTAGCTCTAATTTTTTAAGAGACAACAGATTGGAAGAGCATAATAAAGTTATAGGCGATTCTAAAAGAAAAAATATTAATTGGAGAATAGCAAAATTTGTTTTTGTTTCACAAAATAAAGGAGAATTAGAAAATTATGGGATGTCTTCTAAAGGGCCAATATTTTTCTGCTTAAATCAAATTTATAATAAATTAAAAAAGGCAGGTAGATTAGATATTTTAAAAAAGAACCCAAATGATAAAAAAGAAAAAATTAATCTTGAAATTTTAATGAAAGAACTTGTAATCTGTGGAGATATAAAAAAGGTTATTGAGGATATTCAAAAATTAAAACATAATTATTCAAATATGAAAACCTTGACATATGTAAATGTTGATTGGAAAGACAAAAAAATTTCTGAAAAATCAATGAAGCTTTTGGCTGAAAAAGTTATACCAAAAATCTAATATTGATCTTATGAATGTGATTGAAGCACGAAAGATAATTAAGAATAATAACTTAATTCCTGGAAAAATAAGTAAGCATATCATTAAATATATAAATGGTGATTCAAAAAAATTAGAGAAAAAAATCCTGAACTATGTGATTGAAAAAGAGATAAAAACTATCAAAGATAAAGTTAAAAAACTTAAATCCAAAAAAAAAAATTCTATTCCAAGAAACTTAGCCATCTACACACTAATAAAAGAAAAATATAAAGATTTTAGTTGGTCAAAAATTAATAAGCATTTTGACATAAGTATGGGCCCTATTGATATTAAGATGAGAGTTTCACTGGCTTCTCTTTTATTTGGAAGAGTGAATAGCAATAAAAGTTTTTTACAAAAAAAATATAATTATAAATTTAAAAAAAAAATTAACTTAAAAACTCAAATTAGTGTTAAAAAATTATTTGATGAAGCTAATATTATTTATCCTGATGATTTGAATTTTAAGTTATTTATTAAAACCTTAGAAAAAGCCTTGGATGAAAAAAAAATAGATATTATTTCTCCTATATGCCCTGATTATTCAGTAGAATACATCGCTCCCAATTTATATCAATTTACTTTCAAAGAATTAAATTCAGGTATTGGAGTAATTGGAAAAAAAATATTGAAAAATTTAGAGAAAATCCACTTTTTTTTTAAGGAACATAAAATTAAAGTTAATCATATAATAGCAATAGGAGATTTTGAGTCTTTATCGGACAGAATACTTCAAAAAATAAATTGTTCTAAAAAAGATTTTTTAAAGAAATTGAAGTTGAGTCAAAAAAAATTTCAGGCTGCAACTCAAATTAGAGTTAAGACTCCTATGTTTACAGATTTGTGCGGTGGACTAGATGAGTGGGTAAAAATTAACAATAGAAGTTACCAAAAATTGAAAAAAAAAAAATTTATAAATTCAATATTAACACACGAAAAAATTATGAAAATTGCATTAACAAGAAAAGAATTATATCAAAGGTGGTTTAAAAATTTTGATGAAAAAAAAATTGAAGAAATAATATATACCCAAGGAGCAGAATATGTGGCAATGGGTGAAATTATTAAAAAAAGATTCAAAAACCCTCTGGTAATTGGAGCAGACCATAATCGAATGGGAATATTTTATAAATTATCATCAAAGTTTCCAGTTGTATACATTGAAAACAAGTACTAATTTTTTAATATAATTTAAGAATACCTTTTCTATCCAATTTTCCACTTTTATTAATTGGGAGTTTTTTCAAAAAGATAAATTTTTTTGGGATCATATAAAATGGCACTTGCTTTTTAAGATGAGTGACCAACCTGTCTATTAAAATTTTTTCATCACTTTGAATTATACAAATTATAAATTTTTCTTGGCTCTTTTCTTTTACAAAGCATATCACATTTTGAATAGCATCAATATCTCTCAAGAATTTTTCTATTTCTGTCAGATCAATTCTAAAACCCTTTATTTTAACAACTCTATCTTTTCTTCCCTTTATTATAAAGTGACTTTTATAAACTTGAGGGATATCTCCAGTTTTGTACCAAATTATATTATTAATTTTTATAAATTTTTCTGCATTTTCTTCTTCTTTAAGATAACCACTAGATAACATTCTACCTGATATTAATAACTCATTTTTTAATAATAAAGTTTTAGTGTGCTTGAAAGGTTTGCCAATTGGTACAAGTTTAAATTTATCAAAAATTTTTAAATCTTTTCTTTTACACTTGTGCGAAAAAACCCAAGGTGAAAGCTCTGTACTCCCATAACAATTAAAAATTTCTTTAGAATTAATTTTTTCTAACATAAATTTATATAAATCTAAATAAAAAGGTTCCCCGCACATTATTATTACTTTAAATTTATGCAAAATTTTATCATTCTTTAAATAATTTTTTAATCTTAACATTGTTGAAGGTACAGTAATTAATACATTAACTTTATTTTGCTTAATATGATGCATTGGTAGAAAAGACTCATAAGGGTTAATTGCAGGTGAGATTGTGCTTTTGGTAAAAAAACAAAGAAATAATATATTTAATGAAATAATAAACGAAGGATCATGATAGTCTCCAAAAATTAGATCTTTTTTATTTTTGTAAAGAATTCTATTTTGCTCAAATAGTGAATTTAAAAAACCCTTGTAATTTATAATTACCCCTTTTGGTTCTCCTGTAGAGCCTGATGTGAAAAAAATCATTGCAATATCTGAATACTTTATTGGTATTTTCTTTTGTATTGCATGTTGCGGTTTAAGTTTTTGAATTTTTAAAAAATCTGTAAATATAATTTTTTTTTTTTTACAAAAATTTTTTAAAAAAGAATATTTCTTATCCTTAGTTCGATCAACTATAATACCGTCAGGACTGCACTCTTTTAAAATTTTTATTATTCTGTTGCTAGGTAAATTAGCATTAATAGGAATCCAAATATTTTTACTTAAAATTACACTTATAATACAAGCATACATTTCAAAACTTTTTTCTGAAATGATTACAATTTTTTTTCTTTCATTTTTAAATTGGTAAAGAAAATTTAAAAATTTTCTGTAAAATTTATCTAAATCTGTATAGATATAACTTTTATTTGCATACTGATAAAAGAATTTTTTTGATTTTAAGTTTTTAAAAGATTGGCTAAAAAATTTTTTTATCATTATTTATCTTTATTAGAAAAACTGACTCATTTCTTTTTTCTGACAACTAAATCACTTAAAAAATTAATAGAAAATTTAAATTTTTTTAATTTTTCGATTTGTACTTTTATCTTAAAAAAACTCTCAATCTCTTGAATTATTGTAAGCATATCAAATGAATCAACAATTTTTTTTTTATAAATATCATCATTTTTACTTATCTGTTTAATTTTATGAATCGTCTTTTTTTGAATAATTTCAATAATTTTTTTATCAATTTGGTCTTTTTCCATTTTTGAACCTATTTATATTAAATTAGCTTACATATTTTTTATTGCCAAAAGCACCTGCTGTTTTCATAGCTTTATTATATTCATTTATGGCATGAAGATCAAAATCTGATTTAGGTATTAATTCATCTGAAAAGTATTCACTTTTTTTACCCACAATGTGTATAGCACTATCTTTATCTTCTTTAAGATGTTTTGTTGAAGATGAAATATATCTTACTGCGTAACCAATTCTATGTGATGAAGATTTATTTATACCACTGCCGTGTACTGCATTTACATGATGCAATGAGTATTGATTAGGCTTTAAATTTATTATAATTGGCTTATTATTTTTGATGAATGAATCTAAATTTTGGTTATATGACAACATATCATTAGACTTAGTCGTTTTTTCTCCCTTCAAATAAGAACTTCTTGCATCCTTAACATCTAATTGATTAATTATTCCGAGCCCAGATGACTCTGGAACAATTTCTAATGCACCAGAATTCTCATCACTATTTGTTAAAGCTATCCATGCGGTAACTACTTTCTCCGTAGTTAACTGCCAATAAGGATTGTCTTGATGATAGCTAACAATTTTTCCTTCCCCAGGAGCTTTTGGGAAGAAAGCTGAAGACCAAATATAAATATCTTCACCTATAATTTTTTTTACATTATTAATGATGGCCTCATCGGTTGCTAATTGATGAAAAAAAATTGATAACAGATTTGGCTTTAGAGTAACTAAATGCCCCAATTTATTCAGAGATTTTTTTTGGAACTCAAAATATTTTTCTTCTAAGTTTATATGTTTTTTAGACAATTCTAATGGCCATGCCATTCCATTATTTTTAAATTTTTCAATAGGGAAGCTCATAGTTATTTTATATTAATAATTAATTTTTTCATTCTATTCAAGGATTAAAGTTTTCTATAAAGTTTAACTTTATAGAATATCTTTTAGATAAATCTTTATTAAGCTTTTCATCAATAATTTAATCTTTTTTTAATAATTTCATATTGTAATTTTAGCATTTTCCAATCCTGCTCAGTATCTACATCGCACACGAAGTGTCTTGGTATAAAATAACCAATCGAATTATTCTTGTGAAAAACAAGTTTATTTTTAAAAACTGCAGCTTTTTTAATCCACATGAATTGACCTGCTTCATGGAATTTTTCTTCTAAATCTTGAGATCTTATTTTCATTTTATTATTAAAACTTGCCTTCAAATAATTCTTGTTAATTGAAAAAGATCTTAAAATTGGAAAACTAAAATTAGTATAACTTAAACAAAAAAAGGCTTTTTTAAATCTTTTTAATTTTAAAAAAGCTTTTTTTATAAAGTTTGAACTCATCAAAGGAGCTGTGGCAAATAAAAGACAAACATATTCAATTTTTTTATTCTCTATTTTTAAAAGATGATCTTTTAACACATCTATTAAATGTGCTTTGCTGTCAGATAATTTTTCAGATCTTAAAAATGGAACTTTTGCTCCATATTTTATTGCAACTTTTCTAATTTTTGGACAGTTTGTAGACACATAAATTTCATCAAATATTTTTGTTTTTTTTGCAGCCTCTATAGAATAGGCAATAATAGGTTTACCAAAGAAAATTTTTATGTTTTTATTTTTTATTCTTTTGCTATTTTTTCTTGCTGGAATAATTGCAATATGCATAATACAAAAATAATACATTATATATAAAATTAAAAAACTACTATTAATTCTTTTCTTAAAATAAAGAAACTTTCAAATAGACTTAATCAATTGATGATATTATAATTTATGAAATTAATTTATTCTAAAAAAATTGCTGTCAACAATATTAAAAAAAGAGGGTATTATGTTTTTAAATCTGTTTTTACAAAAAAATACATAGAAAAACTACATAATTTAATCAAAAATCAAAAATCATATGGGCAATCAGGTTTTTTTAATAATTCAAAACTAGACTCAAAAGCAGTATTAAACTTACAATCTAAACATGTGGAATTTATCAAATTACTTCAAAACAAGATTATATGTACGATTAATAAAGAATTACTTAATGATAAATATTATAAAAGTTTAAACTCTAAGTTACCAAATTACACTCTTTGTCAATATGCTGCTAGATCAGCTGGCAAATCAAAGCTTGTACTTCATATTGACGATAAAGTTCCAAGCAATTCAGAAAATATTAATTATTTACAATGGGCGATACCAATGATTGACTTAACAAAAAGGAATGGTTGCACTCAAGTTTTACCAGGGTCTCATAAATATGGGATGTTGAAACCTGCTCTTAAAAAAAAACATAAATTAAAAGATTTAACATTAAAAGCTGGTGATATGGTTGTTTGGGATGGTAGAATTTGGCATTCAGCAAGGCCAAATATAAAAGCTCTTGATAGATGGGCAGTTATTATTACTTTTTCAAAGTGGTTTTTTAAACCACATTATGATATTCCAAGAAGCTTCCCTAAAAATTTTTATAAATATTTAACAAAAGAACTAAAAATTATTCTAGGCTTTGCTTCAATCCCTAAGTTTTCAGAAAAAAGCGGAATAACTCAAAGGGGCGATTTAACATCAGCAAACAAATTTTTAAAAAATAGAATTTATTGATAATTTTAAAAAAATTAATAAAAAACCCCAGTTATCAAAACTGGGGTTGTAAAATAATATATCCATTTCTTTAATTACATAAAAATTTTTTTCAGTGCATAAATCAAGCCAATTGAGCTATTAGTACTGGTCAGCTACACGCATTACTGCGCTTCCACATCCA
>MDTF01009767.1_pt1 | contig 28480 bp, 24 predicted proteins | sample 811191 | NCBI WGS metagenome assembly MDTF01 (sample SAMN05326649, study PRJNA326480) | marine metagenome | isolation source: seawater | place: Southern Ocean | collected 2011 | reverse complement strand
CAGTTTTTTTAAGGCTCCATCAGGAACACTTGAGGGTATATTTACTACTCGATCTTCTAGCCAAAGAGAGTTTTGAAGACCATCTGTTTGACAATCTTTGAACATTGGCAGCTTGGACATCAGCGTCCAAATTGGACGAGTCATTACATTACTATCATTAGTCATCTTTAAGAATTGATCACGATCTAATCTGGAATCGAAAATTATTGCATTGAGCCAATGATTTGCATTGTTTCCATCAATCGCTTTCACAAAATCTACATCTCTGTCATGAAAAAAGGCATCCCATTGGTCAGCTAACTGAGTTTTTATCGTCAAAAATTCGTCTAGCCGCTCCATTTGAGCACACCCTAAGGCTGCATTAAGATTGGGCATGCGATAGTTATAACCTATCTCATCATGCACAAACTCATATGGATGCGGAACCTTTGCAGTAGTTGTAATGTACTTAGCTCGCTTAGCAAGCTCAGAGTCATCAGTAATAAGCATGCCTCCACCACCTGTGGTAATAACCTTGTTCCCATTGAAACTCAGCGTGGCCATTGAGGCAAAAGTGCCTGTATGCCGGCTACCCACGTAACTCCCCAAAGACTCAGCAGCATCCTCTATTAAAGGAATGTTCCAATCAGCACAAATCTCAGCAATTTGAGCTATTCGGCAAGGAAATCCAAAGGTATGCATAGGGACACAAGCTGATATTCTTTTTCCTGATCGCTTGTTGAACGTACCGCTAGGGCACTTCTCAGCATTCTTATCTAAAAAATCTTGCAGCGCAGCGGGACTTAGGCCCATCGTATCAATGTCTACATCGATGAAAAGTGGCTTAGCACCTGCGTAACTAATAGCATTACAAGTGGCAATAAAAGTAAGAGCCTGAGATATCACCTCATCCCCAGGTTTGACGCCCGCAAGCTCAATTGCCACATGAAGGGCGGCAGTACCGTTAACCGTCGCTATGGCATACTTAGACCCAGTGAAATCTGCTACTTTTTTCTCGAACTCGGTGACCTTCGCACCTACTGAAGATACGAAGTTCGAATCGATACAATCGACTAAATATTGACGTTCATTACCTTGAAAGACTGGGCGATGAAGAGGAATGCCGCCATCACCAAAAGTTCGTTTTGCAAAATGGACTACATCTTCGGAAAGCTTATCTATACTGATCTTCGAATTATTAAGCACCATTACACTTTACCTTGCAGACGCTATCTGGACACAATTCATCCGAGTTAAGATTAGTAAACTCATTCATTAACAGCTTCCTTAAAAACATGCTCTAGTTTCAAAGCTAAATCATCTCTTGAAAATTGAGATTCACCTAAATTCCGAGCATTTAAGCCCCATTTACGTATCTTTCGGGAATCGGATAATAGCTGCCTAAGCTGATATGCAGCCACTTTGATATCCCGATCCAACTGCAAACCCGCTTCATTATCCACGAGAAGTTTGGATTGCCAACCTCCATAGTTCAATAGAACCGGGAGCCCTGCCGCTAAAGCATCAAAAAACTTGTTCGCAGAATTGGCTTCCATTTCTTTTAAGGGAATAAACAGCGATGTAGCTAAATCGGCAGCTGCCAAAATACTAGGCATCTCAGCCTTACTTACACTCGGTAATAAACGGAAATTTTTATTTAAAACACCTCGAAGCCCCGCTAACTCAGCAACATTGTCAAACTCGGCACCTTCTCCAATCGCCAAAAAATATAAATCTGGAACATCAGACAAGCTACTTGCAAGATCAACCAGGTAATCAACACCATTTATTCGTCCAAACGTACCGCAATAGATAATCAGCTTGGCATTGCCTGGAATATTGTTCTCGGCCCTGAAGCGAGATGACGCTTCGCCATCATCAGACACAGAAAAAAAATCTAAATCACAACTATTGGGGATGACGTGTACTTTTTCCGGATTATAGCCAGAGGCTACGACGCCATCTTTCATTCCATCAGACAAAGCTACAACATGTTTAGAGTTGACATAGGCAAATCTCTCCAGCTTAAACGCCAGCCAGCGCAACACCGGATTCCTCAATGAACCAATTGCGATTGGCAACGTAGGCCAAAGATCTCTGACCTCAAAAACCATAGGGACCGACAAGCGTCTAGAAATCAAGTAGCCAGGAATTGCGATAGTGAGCGGAGTACTGGTTGCAAATACAAGATCCGCTGTCAAAGCTCGGCCCCTGTGAGTCGCTACGATCAAAAATTTCAAAAAAGCCATAATGCGCTGTAAGTCACTGTATTTATTAGAATATGATATCGGGAACCAATGAATATTTATCCCGTCTTCATTAGTCACAAACCAACCTGATGTAGCGCAGTGATCACGGTAACTTGTAAGAATGTGAACCTCATGGCCCATCTTGACAAGCCTTCGCGCCATCTCATAGGAGCGGGTACCACCAGACATCGACGGAGTATTGAAGTATTGGTGCAAATATATTATTTTCAAAGTTACCTCGCGGAATAAATGAAAGGAACCTTAGACAATTCAATTGACTATATGAAGCCCTTTTAAACAGAGGACTGAAAAATACCAGCCCTAATCCTTTTTCAAAAAATCGACAATATAGACGGAAAAAAGTATAGATAAATTGAAATGATATACCTCTATTTTTTGTAACCATAAGGCTTGGCGATAAAACTTACTTAGCATTGCCACCACTTCTTCTCATATCCATTTCGGGACCGCGTTTTTTCAACCACTGAGTAAAAACACTTCCAATCATTTTTATTTGAGACTTTAAGGCCTGACTTCGACTAGGAAATCCCATAATCGGCACATTGTGGCCAGGCGGGTAGACCAAAGTAGGTTTTGAAGGAAAAAACTTCAAGTTAGCATTCTGTGGGAAATAGTGAGCTGTCAATGATTTTCTACTTTTGACTAAGCTAGTAGGGTCTAACGCGCCATGAACTAATGTCGAGCTCCAAATGACAATATCCCCTCTCTTAATTAAGAGTGGCGTCACATCGTCAGAATGTTCACTCTCATATGTACTCATGCTCTTCGCAAAACCCTCATGGTCAGAATAACGTGTCTCACTATCAGCCTCGGAAAACAATGGACCGTCAATATGACTTCGAGGTAACACATAAAAGGGGCCAGCCTCGATAGAGATATCCTCAAGCGCAAACCAAACACCAACAACACCACCATATGGATCGGTATCCAAGTAATAAGTGTCTTGATGAGGAAGAGTGCCTGTAGATTTGTCAAAATACATAGACTGCCAAATCCCATGCGCATCAGCTACACCCGTAGCCTCTTTGACGCTATCTAACACACCGCTGTGGCATATAATGTCGGCAACTGAATGGCGGACAGTTTCGCTCCAAGGATATGCATGTGGATTTTGAATTGACTCTGCCAAAAGCCCATCACTGTTATATCGTAACGGCTCAAAAGTATGCGTATGCTGGGTAAATATATGATTGAAGCCTCTTTTATTAACGGACACATTAAGTGCCTCCAGATAATTTTTAATTAAACTATCTGGAATCACATCAGACACCACTACATAGCCCTCTTCCAAATACTTATTCCTTAATTGTTTACTCATCTCTATACCCCTTGAAATTGAAATCGAAGTCGAAGTCGAAGTCGAAAAATATTCAACTCTTCTCTAAATTGTAAGTCCATAATCTATTTTTGAGCCACTCTAGTCATACCGGCTTGGTGCAAACGCTAAAAGGCTCCTCGAAAATTCATAAAATAACACGTATATACGATATTGCAAATCGCGCCTAACAAAATAGCCACACAATAAATACAAATAACCGCTATATACCCCAAAGGACCAAACAACTGAGATATTAATATCCCAATAAAGCACGTCATACCAACGATAGTGCTGGAATAAAAATGTAACTCTGTTTTTCCAAATCCCTGCATGATATTAAAGTCTATCATTGAAAAACTATGCAAGAAATAAACTATTAACAACATCCGGATTGTTAATAACAGATCAGTGCTGTAACTGGAAAGCCATATCTGTAAAACCGATGGGAGTAATACCTGCGCAGCAATCAGAACAGGAAGACTGAAAGCAAGAAGATACAGCCACGCTCGTTTTCTCAAAAGGTGAATATTATCACCGATCTCATTGACTCCACCCGATATTTTCATAACTTGAGCAGGGATATTTGATAAAGCAGAAACAGGTATCGATGAGAAACTGGCATTCGCCTTCTGAGAAATTTCGAATGTGCCGACACTTTCCAACCCAATTACTCTTGATAAGTATATTTTGAGCATTGGGTCAGTAAACATACCTACCAACCTACCACCAAATGTCGGTAAAGCCATTCTGCCAATCTGTAACAGAACAGCCTTATTAACACTGCTTCCTTTAAAGCTAATATATTTTGAGGCCTGAATAATAGCAGCCATTAAAATAACAAGATTATGAAAAGCTAGGCCAAAGACTAATCCGGATACGCCATATCCCGCTTCAAATAAATAATAGATCAAAACTACTTGAAAAATTCTTGCAATAATACGATTCAAAAAAACGATATCATTTCTCCCGCACCCATTTAGGATTGCAGAATACAAGGAACCATATAAAAAAAGGGCCATAATAGGACCAACAAACTTTATATATGATAAATAATCAGTATTAGGAAACAGTATTTTATTTATAGTATTATCAAAACAATAAAATATGAAACAGAAACCAATGGCTAAGATTGACACCAAAAAAAAACCGTTGACGAAAATTGATTTCATATACCTAAAATCGTTTAAATTAAAATATTTAGCGGAAAGTTGAACTATAGGTATCGCTAATGACTGGTCTCCAATTACCCCCAAAAGCATAACGACCATCAGAATTGACCATGCGCCATAAGCTTCAATGCCAAGACTATTGACTGCAAACCTTGTTATCAATAGTCCACAGATTACGTTAACTGCAATGTAAAAAACACTTACAACAACGTTTCGATTGAATTGTCTATCAAAAATATTAATTAATCAGTCCCTTACCAAACTTAAAACGCCCTGAGATCACCTAAGTGCTCGTAATTAAACTTAATTATTTCGTTTTTCTGAGTAGATAATTTGGGTTTCGTAAAACCTGTTCATACCTCTTTGATTTCAGCGCTTCCTTTACAGCAAGATAACAGCCATTCACTACTTCTCCTCCATCTCTGTGCAGTCGATCGCTATCATCAAAATAAATATAACCACCAACTTCAAGAATTTTGTCTACATTATCAAAGTCTTTCTTCACCTGGACATATCCATGATCCCCATCTAAATAACAAAAGGAAATGCAGCCACCCATAGTTCTCTCTGCACCGAACAGATCAACTTTTGGTTGCCCTTGCCTCCAAGATTTAAAAAATGTATCCGAGTCCATCTCAAATGAAGTAGGAAGGTTTCCCTCGAACCAAAAATGAGCATTGTTGATATATTGATCTTTGATATATTGTCTATAACTTTCAGCAGATTTTTCTTTTGGACCTTGCAGCACTGCCCCGTCTGGACAATTCCACCATGGATCGACGGTTACTAGCGCGTTCTCTTTACCATACTTAGCCAATAGCGAACCAATAAATGACGTAGATCGACCACCACAAACACCAATTTCCAATATTGGAAGGCCTGAACTAATCTGCTTAATGGCAACATCAATCGCATACTGCTTCTCAAGCGGAAACTTACTCTCGGGACTGCAGTGTGAATAGTTGATCCAACAAAACTCTTCCGACTCATAGCGAGGAAATCGATGCTTCCGAGCGAAAAATTTATACAAAATATTTATTATTATTCTACAAATGACGCTTATTTTAATCATTCTAGTTGTCCAGTTAGTTAGTTGAATTTTTTTATTGCCATGCTTAATTGCGGATATCTCTCCAGTGCTAGATCGAGCGCTACCGAAATGTGGAAAATGTCATCCTTAGATATAAAGTGAGAGTAAGTTCCAAAAGGGGATCGCAGACCAAACGGTACATTTAAATAGTGAACATCACATGCTGTTGCTAACAAACAATAATCATTTCTTACTAAATTACCAATTTGCAGATCGATCACACAGCTTCCTCGAGGCATAAAAACAAGATTAGTTAATCCAGCCCCATATTGACCTATTAAAATGTGGGTACTACTCAGAAGGTCTTTTCGCTCCTGCAGAGAAAATTCACTAAAATCAATAATATCCACATTGTATTTTCGTAATAGATCAATCAAATCATTTTCATTTCTGTAATTTCTTGCACTCCCTTTTCTGGTAGCGTATACGATTTTTCCGGCGCCATCCGCCAACTTACTTCTAACTCCTATTTTTTCACGAAAATTCTTATAGTAACTAGAGCGCCATTTCGGCCCTCTCTTATTGAGCTTCAATTTATCAACATCAACGGCACTGACTACTTCGGAGTAATTAACGACCTCAAGGCTTTTTAAAATGTCCTTTTGCAAAGTATTTTTGATTTGTGAGATAAGAATTCTATCCGAGCCATTGGTTACAGAGACATTTAAATTAGGCACTATACTATCGGTAAGAAAGTGAAAAAGATTAAATGAATCCGAGTACATACCACACATCATATAACCGGAACTAACATGCACCTTAGCGATAGATTTCCGGTAATTACTAAGCTTACTTAAAATCAGATAATATGTAAGATAGTCATTCACAAAATATGAGTTTTTATCAAACCGAATAAACCCATCTGGCAAGACAGTCACATTATTAAAGATATAATGCGAATCGTGCCTCTCTACTTTCCCTGGAAACTGGCTAGCTAGAAGATCAATATTAGAGAAATCATAAATATTGAATTTACCTTTTTCCCTGAGATACTCTGCATATTTTGGATAGAACATGTCTTTGAAGAGAGGATTTCTAAAAAAATAAAAGACAATTTTAAAGAGTATTTCGGGGATAATCATACGTAACACCATAAGATAGTAGAGGTCGTCGCTTTGAAATGCATAAGATAGTCATGTTTAGAAAGAAGCATTAAAGGCAAGAACGCTCAACTTCAATAACTTGTCTCAGACCTTCCGCTAAAGAAAATTTTGGCTCCCACCCTAGTGATGTCAGCACGGCCGGATCCGCGACACACTCTTCAGGCTCATTCTTTCGAAAAGGGAGAGCACCAAACAACAACTTAATCGATGATTCACTCATACTATGAACTGACTCGACAAATTCTCTTATGGTAATTGACCTACCCGTGCCTAACTCAACATCTGTAAACTGTTCAAAATTCTCTATATTGTCTACTAGAATAGAGTAAGCGCTAAGTACATCGTCAACATAAATAAAATCTCTTAGCTGAGTTCCTTCAGTAAGTTCCAAGCTCTTACTGTTCGCAAGACAAGAGTGGACTATATGCCCAGGTAGTTTCGTTTTGTCATCACTCGGGCCATAAAATTGCTGAAGCTTTACATTTATGAAAGTAAGATTATTAGAATCGCCGTTGGACAACAACCGACCCCAATCGACGAACTGTGATTTACTGAGTGCATAGCTGTTTAAATTAGCTTCAAGACAAGTGTCGGTATTTATGAATTTTACTGGATAACCCAAATTCTCTGCTATCTCAAGAAGAGAAATCCCAAACAGTACGTTAGCCTTAACTATATCAACATCGCTCTCACCACTTCTTCCATACGAAGTGGCCATATGGATCAAGATCTCAGGCCTTGCATTTAATATGATCTTCTTTAAATCTAGCTGGGAGCTGTACTTCTCTATAGCGCACGAGTCTTTTAAATCAGATATTTTAACAGTGCTCGATTGACTGCGAAGTGGAAGACATACCCGATGTCCTTCACTTGCAAGCAATCTGGCCAAATTGCCTCCCAAATAACCACTTCCGCCTGAAATTAATATATTCATCAAAAAAATATCTCTGTTAAATTGGATTCGCAAGTCTATTCTGGGTTGCAATCTCAAACTCAATATTGGGGACGTCCAATCTCAATTAAGTCTAGAGTTGTTTAGCGATACTGACTAAAAAAGTCATGACATACCTCATCTATATGCTCAAATTGCTCTTCGGTCAAACCTTGATGTGCACCAAGCAAAATCCCATTCTTCATCATATCATTGGCATTGTCATAGGTATCATTAGCTATATATTTTTGGCCTCTCATCATAGGCTGGTTCAATATATTTCCTGAGAACGGAGGCCTAGTCTGAATGCCTCTCAACTCGAAGAATGTCTGCAAATCCTTTCTTGCAAAAGGTGCACTTTCTTCAATTACAAAGGGGAAATGCATCCAAACTATCTCACCCTCTGGATGAGGAATTCCGGTTCTTACAAAATCCTTATGCTTATTAAAAATAGACTCCATTCGAGAATACGCAGCCATTCTCTTTTCTTTAACAACATCGAAATGAGATAATTGAACCAGTCCGAATGCTGCACCCATCTCTGAAGGCTCTAACTGATATCCTGGATACTCAAAAATAAACTTCGCGTCATATTCAATTCCGTTCAACTCAACACCAAACCGCTTATCTAAACTTTCTGATTCTGCGATATCCGGAAACTCTGCTGACGTCCTTCCCCAAGATCGTAACAATCTGGCTTTTCTCGCCATATCACGGTCATTTATACCTATCCAACCTCCATTACCACCGCAGTTGATAATATGCGAGCCATAGAAGCTCGTAATGCTTATGTCGGAACGATTCCCTGTAGGGGTCCCCCTCAATGTCCCACCCAGAGTATCAGCAGAGTCTTCAATCACCAGTACTCCGTGCTTGTCGGCAACCTCACGAATGATGTCCCAGTCAGGAACATTACCGAGCATGTTGGGTATCCAAATTGCTGAAGTTTTATCTGTTATAAATTCCTCAACCCTACTTGCATCTATATTTAAGGTGTCACGTTCAGCATCCATAAAAACGGGTATCAGGCCATTTTTTAGTATAGGTGTGACAGTAGTGGCAAAGGTGAACGCTGCCGTGATGACCTCCGAACCTTCAGGAAGTTCTGCTGCTTCTGCCGCCAGCATCAAAGACGATGTTCCTGAATTGGTCATCAAACCATATTTTTTATTGAACATCGCGGCTACTTTATTTTCCATCTCTGTGACATTTTTGCCCATCTGAGTGGAAGTTTGTAACACATTCACGACAGCATCGATCTCTTCTTGGCCATGAACGGATTGGGCATATGGAACTCTTAAAAATTTTGCATTACTCATAATATTAACTCTCTAGTTTAAATTTTGAATGGTTTTTTTTAACTTACTGAGAAGTACGTAATGTCAGATAAGTTGGATTTAGTTAGTAACGATCGTGTGTCAAAAATTGTTTTCCCCGCTATTTCCTCAGTCATTACTGCTAAGTCAGCGTATTCTATCCAATTAGTCGCTAGAATAATGATATCTACATTAGACAGCTCGCTTTTCCAATTATTTATAAAATCAACTTTGATATCTGACCTAAGTGCTGCTTTTGCATTATTGATGGCAATCGGATCATGCGCCGATAGACTTTTAACTTGACCTTCTAAAAGATCTAACAATTTGAGAGAGACAGATTCTCGCACATCGTCAGTGTCAGGTTTAAACGAGAGCCCTAAGATTAAAATCCGTTTATCTTCAAGCTGATTAACCTCACTTTTAAGGATATCTATAATAACTTCAGGCTGCTTTTGATTAACCGCAATCACGGCCGACAAAATTCTGGATGGCACCCCAACGTCTTCTGCCAATGCCGATATTGCCATTACATCTTTTGGGAAACAGCTGCCTCCATACCCGCATCCAGGTTTGAGGTAATTAAGAATTTGAGGTTTGATTTTTTGACCGGCTGCATCTAAAGGTGACCATCTGTTATCTAAATGCACACCTTTCATGACTTTTCCAAAATCAACATTCCCGATTGCTCTGGCTATATTAGAATATTCATTAGTGGTGGAGATAAGAGTAGCCAACAATGAGTTATTTACATACTTCATCATCTCAGCAGATCTTGTATTTAGCTGGATTTTCTCACAACCCCAAGGTTCATAGATGGTATTAAGAATATCGAGTGTTTTTGCATCTTCATAGCCAAATACGATTCTGTCTGGAAACTGAAAATCTTCAATAGCATTTCCTTCTCTAAGAAATTCTGGATTCATACCCAATCCAAAAGCGCCAAGCCTCTTTCCTGACTCTTGTTCGATAATATTTTTGAAAAAAGTATCAGTAGTACCAGGTAAAACCGTACTTTTTATAATAATGGAGATAAATTCATCTGAATTTTTTATTAACCTGCCCATCATTTGAGCAACTGATTCGATCTGACTTAAATCTGCCCTTCCATTTATTGTTGGCGTCCCGACCGCCACAAGGACCGCGTCAAAATACATTAATTCATCTTCAGTTTTATCGTCAAGAATACTAAACGAAATATTCGATTTATTAGATGCGAGGAGATCCTCTAAATCGTTTTCATAAATGTGAGATATACCATTTTCTAACTGATTTATCGTATTTGCATTTATATCAAAACACGTAACCAGATGACCTTTTGATGCGAGACATACTCCGGATACAAGACCAACATAACCAGCCCCAATAACTGCAATTTTCATTATTCTTCCGCTCCATTAGAATGTTCTTTATACCAGAGCAAAGATCGTTTCAGTCCTTCTTCGATATCTATTGTAGGGTTATAGCCCAGTTGATTCCTGGCCTTAGCTATTAACGGACACCTTCTGTTTGGATTGTCCGTCAGATATTCCTTGTCACTACTCTTTTTAAAAACTAACTTTCCGTCATAGCCAAACAGGTCAACGGATTTGCTGATAACCATTTCTGCAAGCTTTTTAACAGAAATCTCAGGAGATTCTGTGCCAATATTATAGGACTCGCCATGATGACCCTTAACTAGCACTTTAAGGTAACCAATAACCGCATCGGCGACATAACAGAAAGTACGAGTTGGCGATCCATCAGACAACATAATAATGTCTTCACCAGATAGAACATTACGACAAAAATCTGGAAGTGCCCGACCGTCGGTTATCTTAAGTCCAGGACCATAGTTGTTAAATGGCCTAGCGATTTTTATCGGCAGATTATACTGCTGAGAAAAATTTATACATAGAGTTTCCCCATATCTTTTCGATTCGTCATAGCACGCTCTAGGGCCAGTACACGATACGTTGCCTCGATAGCTTTCTGAAGTAGGTATATTTTTCGAATCTGGATCTCCATATATTTCACTAGTCGAAAAATACAGCAACCCACCAACGAATTTTCCACTCTGAGACCGCTCCTTAAAATAATCCAATAGATACCTTAAACCATCAACATTAGCGTCCATCGTTTCTATTGGATTTTTGCGATAATAAATAGGAGAAGCAATACTTGCTGCATGAATTATATAATCTACATTTCCCATATCAGAAGGAAGAGGATCGATTACATCATGTCTCTTAACCGATACAAGTCCTTGCATCTCAAGGGCAGATAGCCACTCAGGTAGGCCACGCATGAAATTATCATAAACAACGAGATCTATGACTTTAGATTCAGTTTTTCCTGCCAGCTCATTCCATTTAACGATCGCTAGGACCAAGTAATAGCCAAGAAACCCCCCCCCCCCAGTTATCAGCAATCTATGCCCAGATAAAGTTAACAGCTCTTCATTGAGGCTTTGTACTATATGATTTAAATCATTATCAACCACGTTTTCTGCATTCATTAAAACTCTCACCTATAAAATTATCATAATCTGATCGTTGCAAAATTGTATTTAACGGTCTAACAAATGTGGAATAATCTACCACAATTTCCAAGGAGGTTTGCCGGAATTCCACAACGTCTCCAATGAATGCTTATCCGCCAAAGTGTCCATCGGTTTCCAAAACCCTGAGTGTTTATAAGCCATCAATTGTCCTTGTGAAGCTAAAGCTTCAAGGGGACCTTGCTCCCATGTGGTTTCATCGTCCTCTATTAGATCAATGACCTTTGGAGAAAGTACAAAGAAACCTGCATTTATCATACTGCCATCGCCTTTAGGCTTCTCTTGAAAGCTTTCAACACGACCATTCGAAATATCTAAAGCACCAAACCGGCCAGCAGGAAATGCAGCAGTCAGCGTGGCAAGTTTTCCATGGTCTTTATGGAACTTAATGCTTTTTGTTATATCAACATCACTTACACCATCACCATAAGTAAAACAAAAAGACTCCTCTCCATTTAAATATTTTTTAACTCTACCTAAACGACCGCCAGTCATAGAATTATCACCGGTATCAACCAATGTTACATTCCAAGCCTCAGCGCCTTCTTTGTGCACATGCATCTGGTTATTTGACATATCAAAAGTAACGTCGCTCATATGAAGAAAATAATTGGCGAAATATTCCTTTATGAGATAGCCTTTGTAACCACAACATATAATAAAATCATTGATTCCATGATGAGAATACATTTTCATAATATGCCATAAAATGGGCTTTCCTCCGATCTCCACCATAGGTTTAGGCTTTGTTATTGTCTCTTCACTTAACCGAGTTCCGAGACCTCCAGCAAGTATTACTGCAATCATGTAAGCTCCTTGATTTATTTTAACAACAAATGACGGGAACAGATTCGAACCCTTCAACTTTATAACTATGCTACCTAGCCTATTTAAACAGCCTAAGGAACCGCTGTTTCAAGATAATCTATAACTATAAGATAGTAATCATAGATCTAGATTTTCATGATTAGCTCGGAGCCACATTTCCAAAGAAATTACTGTAAATATTTCTCTGTGCCATACAGACTTACCTAGTAAAAAATCATTATATTTTTTCTGCATACTCTTGGAATCGATAATTCCGAACTTTGAACACAATGAATCATCTGCTATATGCTCTAAAACAATTTCCTTCCATTCATGCTTTAACCATTGAGATTGTGGATTAATGAACCCCTGCTTATCCTTCCTCCAAGTGATCGATTTTGGTAATTTATCTTCCACAGCCTTTCTTAACACAAACTTAGTCCAACCTGAATTAAGCTTATAACTTTCTGGCATCTTTAATGCGTACTCTACAAGTCGGTGATCTAAAAATGGAAGTCTTATTTCAATACCATTAGCCATCGACATTCTATCTTCATAGTGGGTCAAAGCAGGTACGCTCGTTTTTTGGATATCATATAACTGCCTATCCCGTAACTGCATGTTTCCCTGGAGACCGACAGGAACCTGAGAAAACGAACTTAGCCTTTCACCGAAAACGGAGGAGTGTATGCTCCCTCCCAGATAACGCTTCGCCTCACTGAAATTAAACTGATTTATTACCGTTCCACGTAGTAAGAAAGACGATATCAAAGACAATAATTCCAGAAATTGTCCGTTTCTTTTTAGCTGTAATGCATAGAACCCCAGGTATTTTCTGTAACCGCAGAATAATTCATCAGCTCCCTGCCCAGACAGTACAACTTTCAGCCCAACCTCGCGTGCTCGCTGCATAAGAATGTAGTGGAACACATTAGAAAAATCACCTATTGGAAAATCATTATGATAAATGGCCGATTTCATGAAATTAAGAGCCTGATCAGGGCTTGGGTCAATAGTTACGGTATTTGGCTCCACATCAAGATAATCTGTCATGATTTTGATATGTTTTCTTTCATCGAATTTAGGGTTAGTACTTATAGCCGATAACGTATGAATATCATTTCCAGTAGAAAGTGCGGTCATGATTGATGCAATCGCTGATGAATCTATACCACCCGACAATAAAACCCCTACCGGAACATCGCTCCTTAAGCGCAGCCTTACTGAATCTTCAAAGATATGAGATATATCTTCGCAAGCATCACTAAAGCCACGATCTATAGGGGACAAATCTGGATTCCAATACTTTTGAGTAGACTTCCTTAGACCTGGAGTTGATAAATCGAATACAACATTGCACCCGGGCTCGATCTGCTTAATGCCGCTCAGCACTGAGTTATTAGAAAAATTAGTGAGCCCTTGACCAATGAATTCGCCTATGACCTGGTAATCTAACTTAAACTTTTTGGGGACAACAGCTAACAGGGTCTTGAGTTCCGAAGCGAAATACAAGGCATCTCGCTCTTCATAAAAATATAGTGGCTTTTCACCAAATCGATCTCTAGAAAGAGTGAGCGTTTGATTCTTTTTGTCAACATAGCAAAAGGACCACATCCCATTAAGCTTGGAACAATAGGCATTACCATGCCTGTTTAGCGATTCGAATAAAGCCCGGGTATCACCGACATTACCTAGGCCCTCAGACGATATAATTTCTTTATAATTATAAATCTCACCGTTATAAATGATCCCTTCCATACCGTCATTCGAAATCATCGGCTGTGAAGCGGAATCGCTCAGATCGATAATCGATAGCCGCTGATGGGCTAACCCTATCTCCCAAAGCGGCACAGCCATTTCAGCGACTCCAGCTCCATCCGGCCCTCTGTGGACCTGAATTTCATTAGCCGCCTCAAGCAAGTCAGGGCGCCTTTCCTTTAGAACGTATCCAAAAATCCCACACATAACTATCGTCCAAGCACTTTAAAATAGCATTTATTAAGAATAAGTAATTGGCTCGACCAGGAATATTTCGCAGCCATCAATTCACTGATAACCTTACGGTTCTGATATAATTTTTCGTCCCATATTTTCTCCAATGCAGCGATGACGCTATCGGTATCATCAGGCTCAACAATCAGGGCATTCAAATCATCCGTAACATACCGATGAGATATAGGTAGATTACTCACGATGCTAAATAACCCCGCGGCATTATATTCAAGTAATTTAGTCGGTAAGCTTTCCCTGTAATTCGGATCATCATGAAGAGCAGCAAAACCGACGTCATAGTTAGTAATCTCCTTAACTACGAGATCGTATGGCATAGCACCTTTCCAAGTAATAAAGCCTCCAGCATTAGCTATCCTATTCTGAACTAACATTTTCAAGCAGCTATCATGAATGGGGCCGATTAGTTCCAAGGAAATGTCAAACTTTGCCTCTCTTTTCAGGTGGCTCACTGCATCAATAAGGTTTATACAACCCCGGTCTTCAGTAATAGTACCCAGATATAACACCCTCAACTTATTCTTGCCAAACACCTCAGAAAATCTAATCATTTCTGTTATTGGGTAATTTCTGACAATTGATACGTTGCCAAGCATACTGTTAAAGTTTTTAATATATCCATCTTCGGCCAGTATGATGTGGTGAAAACGAGGCAAGATTAGAAACTTAAATGGTTGATAGAGTAAGACAAAAAAACCAATTAGAACCTTGTTTAGATATTTTTTCCCTAGTAACTCAGCTTCGAAGTCCTCATGGAAATCCACCACTACTTTCTTTCCCAGTAAAACAAGGACGACACCAAGAAGCATCAATGGGACCTCATGGATATGATATATGTCAGCTTTTGCTTTCATTGCGGCATAAAAGCACTTTAGCATGGTCAATATATAAAATTTTCTAGGTAGCTTACTACTAGAAATGCTAATTATTTCAACTCCCTTATAATTTTGACTCTTCAAACCAGCGGTAATTACACAGGTATCATGACCCAGCTCACTATTTGAACACGCCATTTTTTCCATAATTCTCGAATCTGATAGAACATTATGTGTAACAGCTAAGTGGCAGATCTTCATAGGTAACCCGTGTCTTCTAACGTTTTTTAAATAAGAATGTTTTTATCATGCTAATTCTTTGCAAACATGGCATTTTCCAGCACACGTACATAAGCTTTAATCTATCGAAAAAATTAAGAGCTTTATAGCTATTTGCCCTAACATAGACCCTGTATATATTAGGAGTAAATATAATAGCCACAAGATTCTTGACAACAAAACCTATATGGCTTGATAGAGACTTGCTGTCATACATGAAGAACTCCGCTTGACCTACTCCTAGCCTATTTGCCTTAAGAATATGCTCAGCCTGAGAATCTCTCGCAGGGTGTAAAATTTTTAAATTCGGCACATAATTAATTCTTACATTATCTCCCGCATCAAAGCACCTCTTGCAGAACTTATTATCAGCGCCGGAGGTAAATTCTGGAAACCCTCCTGCTATATCGTATAAGCTTTTAGAAACAACTAGATTAGCTGTAGCTGCATAACCAGCACTTGCATAGTTTTCTTGTTGCAAATAAGCTGCTTTATCGAAGAATTCATAAATATTATTAAGCCGAAAAAATATTTCTGTAGGACCAGTGTAAATCAAATTTTGATTGGTAAAATCAAGCTGCGAAACGGATTCAAAATAGCTTTTAGTCAATATACAGTCTATGTCAGTAAATAAAAAAGCGTTTCCAGATGCGTTCCTTACCCCCTCATTTCTAGCAGCATATGAACTCTTTTTGTCTGAATATTTAATAACCTTTATATTATTTTTTGACCTCGAAATGTTTACAAGCTCATCAAAAGTACCGTCAGTTGAACCATTATCAACGAACAGTATTTCCCAGTCAGGGCTAAAGGTGTCGATTGGCTCAAAGAAACTATCAATAAATAGCTTGCCATTGTAGACAGGTACTATCATAGTCAGACTCTGGCTGTCTATATTATTCATTGTGACTCTCGCTCCCTAGAAAGTAATATAGTTAACCCCCAAAAGAACCACAAGCTGTGTACATATGGCATTTCATAGACTATATGTGCCGTAAATAAACTTGCTGATGTTACGATCATATATCTAGCATTAATTCTTGAAATCCCCACGCGTTTTTTTAAAAATATTGGAGCGGCTTTGACAAGGGGATATAACACTATCCCTACCAAACTTACCGAGCCAATTAGACCTGTCTCAATGAGCGCAGTTAAGAATGATGAATGATAGTGCAAACCGGAGAAATTTAGATAACCTATACCATATAGCTTTTGAATCAAATCCAGCTCTAAGAAATGCTGTAAGCCCGCAATCCTTATAGACAAATGACCACCAGAAACAGTCGAATCAAAAGCAGTTTCTGAGGAGAAAAGTCTTGAAAAGATAAAATCTAGTACCGGAATTTGTGCCATTAATGAAACCAAAGCCCAAATAGAAGCAAAGATGACCATAATACTCAAAGTAAACTTAAATACACGCCTGACCGAGACTGACCCCCTTGTTTTTAACACATAATCGACGAATAATCCTGCAAACAATATTGCTGTACCCGTCTTAGATACGGTTGCCAAAATTATTATTATTGAAAAGAAAAGTCCAAAATTAATACTAGTCTTGCCAATCCCGTAAACGTCTTTGTGATGATAATTATACTGATCATTTAAATATCGATAGAAAAAGAAATATAAAGCCCCAAGTGCCGCCAGCATAGGAGGTGTTGCATAAGGGAATGAAATCCTGGGAAAGATACTATAAGAAGCCGAGATTAATTTGGCATGCTCTAACTCTGTCTCAAAAAAACCTGGCAAGTAAGCGCTAAACGGCAATTCCACAACAGGCCCTGAGATAAAAAACTGTACGAGGGAATAACCCGCCCAAAAAACATAAGCATAAAACGCAAAATGAATAGACCTGATCAGTGACTCGATTCGTAACTCTCTACTGGCAAGCAGTATTAATAATGCAGATATATAAACCGACATTAACTGAAGCTGACCAATAAATAGATTATTGAATAAGACTACTAAAAAATAACAAAATAAAAAAAGCTGAATTCTGTTTATTTCATACCTTTTAGAGGTTATGAAAAACAACAATCCAAAACCAGCCATAATTACAAACAACAACCGATCTGCATTTAAGGGAAACCCTGAAATAGGAATAATATAAGGGCTTGGTATAGCGGCTATTAATATTATGTATAGATAAATTAGTCTGTTTTTGACTGCTCTTGTATTAATCACTTTAACAACACAGGTGGCATTCATACGCACGTGCTGAATGCGTGTGCCTGTCGAATGAACCTTTTGACATTAACCCATCTTTACTGTCCCAACACAGATCAAGCTGATGCTGCCAAATTCCTAAAACAAACTTTTCTTCTACTTCAAAAAAGTCATGAAAATGTGATTTACTAGCTAACACCTCCATTCCGGGTGGATTATAACGGAACCCATACTTAGATAAATAGATCTCTGACTTATACTCAGAACTATTCAAGTACCCTAGTATTGCTTTAAAGTTACTCGACCTCCAAAATTCATGTTCCGGATAATTACTATTCAACATTGCAAACGCGTAGGTGTTGAATGCATGGTACCCAACTTCTTTCAATACCATATAGCGCGTCTCATCTTTACGGAATATTTTTTTGAGACCGGGTTTTATAATAGATTCTAGCGTACTACTAAATATGGCCTGGCCAATTCTTCCATTTTTCCGCACAACAATATTATTATCAATGCAGTCTAAAAACTGCGTAACCATCGTAGCAATCTCAGGATCATACTCTTTATAGAAAGATGCAATACTGGCAAACCATAATTGATGGTTAAATGTTTGGTCAAATCCTGTCGGATTACCAAATTGATCACATACTTTCCACATACCTACCTTTTGATCAAAACAATGCCGCTTAATTACATCTGCGCCGATTTCTAAAAGATCCTGATCGCTAGAAAATTTCTGAATGGCCATAAAAGGTTCAATAGCCCATGCCTGACCAATCAAGCCATTTGTATGATCTTTACCCGCTTTATCCCGGCAAAAGAATACTGGGGATTTTTCTGTAATATTAGCTTTAAGATAGGCTAGACACTTCTCGGCAGATTCAAGATATTCACGGCATTCGGTAAGTTCAAAACCTTTTATGAATATCATTGCCCAATGTGCATTATTTCTGACCGGCGTCTCTGGATCCTCATAGGGGCCATTGTGACCCGCCGGCATAAAGGAATGATCACGGAGGTATTTACACCCATAGTCAGAAGATAAAAGGATAATATCCTTTGGAGTAAGACTCATAAGCCGTTTAACCGATACCATTTTGCAAAATTGAGAAATCGCCAACCGAGGTCCGGATTCATCGAGTGGAAGCTCGACTTAACCAATTCGACATTAAAGAACCTCTCGAGTCCTGGATAATCAAAGTCTTCGAGTAACTCGGTACTATTTTCAGATAGCCAGCTCTTTTTTGGTACTGAAAAGCCAACCTTTACCCGCTGCCACACTATAGACGCTGGGAGCTTATCTGCCAGTGCCCTGCGAAGTAAATATTTCGTGTACCCATTTCGTAGAAGATATTTTTCAGGAATAGAGAATACATACTCTAAAAACTTATGATCCAGAAATGGCATTCTAACTTCAACAGGAACGTTCATCATATTTTTGTCCATCAGATTACACCAGTAAGGAATCCTCAGATGGCTCAAATCCGCAAGCATTCTATCACCAGTCTTTTTATTTACGTGATCCAAACCGTCTAAATACTCGAAGTGTCTAGAGTGGTTTTTTTCTAAAAAATCTAGCGAAAAATACTCAGTCCCTTCTAATGACTGGTCCTTATTCTCACCTATCAACCATTTAACAAGCTTTAAAAAGATAATCGGTTGGTGGAGTATATCTCGGAATAAATTCTGAAATTGACTGGATTTTAAACGATTCATCAGTTCTATTTTTTTTAAATAGTCATAGCCAAGCATAATTTCGTCATTTGCTGAACCATGAAGGATAACTTTAAAACCCTCAGATGAAATTTGATGCCATGCTCTATTTTGAACTAGGGCAGCCATTGAATGGACAGGCTCTTCTGCAGCCATGATTAATTGATCAATGTCGTTAAATGTCCCTGATTTATCCATTTCTATCTGACGGAAATCGGCACCACAATGACTAGCGATCTGTTCTGCAGCAGCGGACTCATCTAACGACTTATTGTCCGAATACCGTATGTTATGAGTAGTTAATTGTTCACCCCGCGAGCCTAATATCTTCGATCCCACAGCAACAATAGCCGCAGAGTCAAGACCACCGCTTAAATTAGCCTCCACTGGAACATCTGCTCTCAACCGCAAAGAAATAGAATCTTCGAGTGCTTCATTGAAGCATTCAATTCCAGACGCTAAATGAAAGCCTGGATCACGACTTATGCTATCCAATGACCAAAATTGACTAGTCGATTGAACTGAAATATTGGACACTTTAAATTCAGTAAATGATGAGGGTTGGACCTGCTTTATTTCACTAAAGAACGAGTCAAAATTTGAATTTCGACGGTCCAATCTCAGATAATCAAATACGGCTTTATCGTTAAGCGTTAAATCAAAACCACTACGCCGCCGATAATTAACTAAGGGGGCAATCTCAGAAGCAAAAATCACCGAGGAGTTATCATCAGTGAAATATAGTGGTTTTTTACCAATTCTATCGCGACTTAATATTAATCTATCGGAATCAAGTATTGCGATAGCCCAGAATCCATTAAACTTTTTAAAACAGTCAGTCCCCCACACCTCATAGGATTTTACTAAAACTTCTGTATCGCTCTCGGTTTTAAAAGGACCATGCCCAAGCCCGACAAGCTCATCTCGTAATTCTAGATAATTATATATTTCTCCATTAAAACTGACTGAAAAACTTTTATCGCTAGATAAAAATGGTTGACGTCCTGCTGACGAAGTGTCAATTATAGAAAAGCGTCGATGAGCAATTCCTGCAATGGCCCGCATAGCGGGAACATTACGTATATCAAAACCACTATTATGACTAGAAGAGTCCTTGCCTGTTAAGAACAAAATCTCCGCTGTTTTATCGATAATCGCACTATAACCCTCGTCATCTGGACCTCTATGACGAATGTCATTGTTAAGCAGCTCGAGATCATGCAGTAAAAACGGCATTCCGGAAGAGACGATACCAGTAATTCCACACATTTAAATTAACTCTTTATGATTGGTCATAACTGTGCGTCGACACTATCTTTCGGAAACACTGATTTCAAATCGAAAACGAAACATTTCTCTAACCCATAGGATCTGATTCGCTCGATCCCCCAGCTAAGAAATTCTGCATGGGGTACTGCCACCACGATAGCATCATAGATGTTAGGCTCAATCGAAGTGATACGATTTAAACTTGAAGGCATTAGATAATCGCTCGGGACATGCGGATCAAAAACGTCTATATTAATTCCGGATTTTTGAAGGCTTTTCGCTAAATCAAGAACTTTTGTATTTCTGACATCAGGGCAATTTTCCTTGAAGGTGTAACCTAAAATTAGACATCTTTCAGAATCACTTCCATTACTCTCTGGATTTAAATTCTTGATAATTCGGTCAGATACATAATGGGCCATGCCATCATTGATTTTTCGACCCGCGAGAATAACATCAGGTATATAGCCTTCTAACTCAGACTTATAGGTTAGATAGTATGGATCCACCCCTATGCAATGACCACCAACCAGTCCTGGACGATAAGGATGAAAATTCCATTTCGTCGCCGCAGCATCAATTACATCCTTAGTATTTATGCCTATGTGGTCGAAAATTATAGCCAACTCATTCATAAGAGCTATATTTAAATCACGCTGAGTATTCTCAATCACCTTTGCCGCCTCTGCCACTCTTATCGATGGAGCTAAGTGAGTACCTGCCGTAATAATAGCTCCATACACATCATTAACTATAGATGCAGCATATCTATTTGATCCAGATGTAACCTTTTTAATATTTTCCAACTTATTAAGCTTATCCCCTGGGTTAATTCTTTCTGGAGAATAACCACAAAATAAATTTTCGTTCAGCACTAAACCACTTAGTGATTCTAGAATGGGTATACATGTCTCTTCTGTCACTCCTGGATATACTGTAGATTCATAAACGACAAAATCGCCGGCAGTTAAGATCTTTGCTATTAAGCGACTTGCCGATCTCAAGGGCCCTAAATCTGGTGTGTTAGCAGAGTCTACGGGAGTTGGAACCGTCACGATGAAAAAATTACACACGTGAAGCTCTTCTATTTTGGAGCTAAAACTAAGGTTATTGGCGACTATGAGCTCCTCTTTGCCAACTTCACCTGTTGAATCCATCCCCTCCATTAATTCATGGATTCTACGCTCGTTAATATCAAAACCAATTACCCCAAATTTTTTAGCAAATGCTACTGCTAGCGGCAGACCGACATAACCCAAACCTACGATACCTATTTTTAAATCATCAAGTTTCAAGGAACTCACCTTTTCATAAATTTAGGATAAAACTTGTTAACTCGCACCCACAAAGGGATCACTGCGAAATCGAGCAAAAGTCTCATGGGAATGTGATTAAAAGCTTGGATCAATCCGCCATGCCGATATTTGATAAGAGTGTGCTCTCTTAGCTTTTTAAAATAATGCGCCTGTGAAAGACCAAACTCCTCCATGTGAACGACTAGATCATCGACATAACGCACATTATCGCTAACCTTTAAGATTTTTAAAATACAGTCCACATCAGCTGAGATCTTAAAATCACAATCAAATCTACCAACCTGTTCATATCTTGCACGGCGCACGATCAAAGATGGTTGTAATATACTCATCGAATCAACTGAAATTTTATTTCTCTCCGACCGGTGGTAATTTAGTATGTCGTCACGAGATTTTTGAGAACAACTCGCAGCGATTAGATCACAGCCATCTGAATCCCTAACTAGGCTCATCACTGCATCGAGATTCAGCTCATCGCCACAATGAAGGTATATAACATATTCGCCTTTTGCCGCTTCTAAACCATCATTAAAAGCACCATAGATCGAAGGTGACGTCTGCTTTATAGCGTCAGTAAAAGGTCTTTCAGACAACTTCTGCGCATATTCGAAGGAACCATCAGTCGAAAGCCCATCAACAATAATATGCTCAAATTCACCTTCTGAAAGTCCAATTGAGTTACAGCACAAAATCAACCCTTCTAGATCATTTAGAACAGGCGTGATTATTGTCAAGCTAGGATAGTTAACAGATTATCTCCAATGGGTTACTGTAATTTTGCATATACGTCTTAGACTCAACCATCCGCTTCCAAAATGCTAGATTAGATTCCTTAAGAACTTTAAATTATCTTTGATATCAACCTGATGGTTTCCGACAAAGAGCCCCTGATAGTCTAAATATTCGGCATTCTCGAGAGATCCACTCACTTCATAATCAAAGTACTCTAGAACTGCCTTATTTTTGAGGAAATTGCCTGTGACAATAGGTCTGCATTCTACGCCGTTACTCGACAATAACGTAACAAAAGACTTGCGGTCCATAGGCGAATTTTCTTTTAAAATCATAGAAAATCCAAACCAACTACTAACCCCGATTTCTCTTTGAATTGAAATAAACGGATGCTCTAAGAACAGATCTTGAAAATACGCAGCATTATCTCTCCGATTCGATATAAAACTCGGCAGCTTTTTCAATTGCTCCACGCCAGTTGCAGCGCTCATTTCTAGAGGTCTCAAGTTATAACCGGGCAATACGAAGTTAAAACTTTCCTCAAAAGGATCGTCACTTTTGGTGCCCGTTATATGGTTGTCTTTAGGTAAATTCCTAGTCCAACCGTGAGCCCTCAAAGATAACAAGATGTGGTAGATCTCCTCATCGTCAGTCAATATACACCCACCTTCCATCGTCGCTATATGGTGGCTATAAAAAGAACTGAACGTCCCCATCAAACCGAACGTGCCAGCATATCGATCATTAAATTGCGCGCCCATCGACTCACAATTGTCCTCCAATAGCGTGATATCTCTTCCGTTAATGAAAGACCTGATAACATCGAAATCATTTGGGTTTCCAAGTAAATTTACCGCCAAAATGGCTTTAGTTTTGTCTGTAATTGCTGCGTTCAAGGCATCTAAGTTGAAGTTAAGCGTGTCACTATCGATATCGACAAATACTAATTTAAGACCATACTGCTGGAGCGGAAAATAAGTGGTTGACCAAGAAACTGCAGGGACGATTACCTCATCACCGCGGGATAACTGTCTCGATTTATCTTTTGTAAAACACATTGCAGCAATCATTAAGAGATTGGCTGAGGATCCTGAATTAACCATTACGCAGTGCTTCGACCTAAAGAAGTCCGCGAATCGTAGCTCATAATTATGAACTTCTTTGTCCATACTATATATGTCTGAATCTATAACTCGTTGTATTGCACTAAGCTCTTCATCGCCCCAGGTGCTGGATGCCAACTTATAATTACTCACCATTTAATCCTTTATAATAGTCAAAAGTCATCTGTATCCCTTCCTCAAGGCCAACAGAACTCTTCCAGCCGAAATCATTCAACAAAGTAATATCCACTTGCTTTTTCAACATGCCTGTTGGCTGATCACTATCGGGAATAATCAATCCTTCGAAACCGACTACCTTTGCAATTGCTGCATAGTAATCTTTGATTGAATAATCTGTACCGATTCCCACATTTAAATAATTCGGTAGAGATTGAAAGTTAGGTATAAGATACCTCACAAAATCTGTAAAATCGGACATATGCATAAATTCTCTGCGAGCACTTCCACTACCCCACATTTGAACGTTAACCTTGTTTTGTTTTGCTTCATTAATTCTCATAATAACAGCTGGGATCATATGGGCTAGCTTGGGGTCGAACTTATCGTAGTCTCCATATAGATTGCACGGAATTATTGTTCGATATTTTAAATTAGGATCTACCTGTGTTATGTACTCTCCCAATTTGGCAACAGCAACTTTGGCCAAGGCATACCCCTCGTTAGTCGGTTCAAGATGGCCTGATAACAAATCACTCTCTCTAATTGGCCTAGAAATATCTCGCGGATAAATACAAGAACTGCCTAGATTCAGAAGATTCTTCACTCCTAGTTCAGCTGCCGACAATAGTACGTTATTACCAATAGATAAATTCTCCGAATAATAAGCAAAACTATTTCCCAAATTCGCCTTAATACCACCAACTTTGCCTGCGGCGTGGATTATCAGATCCGGCTTAGATTCTTTTATGAATTCAAAAACAGCCGCCTTATTAAAAAGATCTAGCTCACATCTGCGAGGCGCAACAATCTCGTATTCAGATGCAAGCTGACTTTCAAGAAGATTACGCCCAACCATACCAGTGCCACCGGTTAGAAAAATCTTTTTTAACTCAATTTCAGACATGCTGTTTACTATTCTCTTTTAAGCTTAGTTGATTCTTAGACTCAGCTAAATCAACACGCACCATCTCTTCACACATTGCACGAGCTGAAATTTCAGGCTCCCAGCCCAAAACGGCCTTGGCTTTGGATGCATCACCAAGGAGAGTTTCAACTTCGGCCGGTCTAAAGTATCTTGGATCGATTCGAACCACAATATCGCCAACATTTAGGCGAACTTGCGATCTTTTTTCATCGGCAATAGAACGTACGATACCTACAGTATCAACACCATCTCCTTCAAATTCGATATTAAATCCAAGATCATAAGCTGCCCATGTAATAAACTCCCTAACCGAAAACTGCTCGCCTGTCGCGATCACATAATCATCCGGGGTATCTTGCTGTAACATCAGCCATTGCATACGAACGTAATCCTTTGCGTGACCCCAGTCACGCTTAGCGTCAATATTACCCATGTGTAGACAATTTTCTAGGCCCAGCGAAATTTTGGCTAATCCCATCGTAATTTTTCGGGTTACAAATGTCTCTCCACGCCTAGGCGACTCGTGATTAAACAGTATTCCGTTACATGCAAACATACCATAGGACTCACGATAGTTAACACACATCCAGAAAGCATACATTTTTGCTACGGCATAAGGACTACGGGGATAGAACGGTGTTTTCTCAGTTTGAGGAGTCTCTCTAACATCACCATATAACTCAGAACTTGACGCTTGATAAATTTTGCATGTTTTCTCCATGCCAAGTAATCTAACAGCCTCAAGAATGCGAAGGGCACCAAGAGCCACAACGTCAGCCGTATACTCCGGAACATCGAAAGAAACTGCCACGTGCGACTGTGCTCCAAGATTATAAATCTCGGTGGGTTTGATGGTGCCTATTAATCGAACCAAGTTTGAAGAATCGGTCAGGTCGCCATAATGAAGAACTAGTTGTGGGTCTAAAGAATGAGGATCCTGAAATATATGGTCTATCCTCGCAGTATTAAATGAAGACGATCTCCGTTTGATACCATGAACCTCATACCCTTTTTCTAGTAGAAACTCGGCCAGATAAGAACCGTCTTGGCCTGTTATCCCAGTAATAAGCGCTATATTCTTCAATTTTGACTCCTTTAAAATTTTAAATAAACAATAAATTTCAGACATGCAAAGTTAAAAACAGCAACGACAGCCGTACCAAACAGCTGAGCAATCGCGGATTCAAATGCATAATTCTCAATTTATCTTTGAGCCTTAAGATTCGAACTCATTCAGAGCCAATAAAACCACTTCCACCTAAAACAAGAACGTGATCTTTCACAACTTCCTTCATTTTTTTGCCTCAATTCGTCCGTAGATATCATCAAATCTTACGATATCATCCTCGCCAAGATAATTCCCTACTTGGACTTCAATCAACTCCAATGGAATGTCTCCAACATTTTCTAGAGCGTGGACAACTTCTTTACCATGGTAGGTAGACTCATTAACGTTAAGATCAATAGATTTATCACCATAATGCACTTTCGCCTGGCCGGCCACTACCACCCAGTGCTCTGATCTATGGAAATGCATTTGCACGCTGAGTTTCGCACCAGGGTTAACCGTCAATTTTTTCACCTGGTATCCATCAGAGCTATCAATCGAATCGTATTTACCCCAAGGACGGTAAACTTCTCGGTTTAAGTTCCATTCACTGCGGTTATCATCTTTTAGCTGCTGAGCAATAACTTTTGCGTCCTGAACATGGTCTTTATGGGCAACCATGATTGCATCCTTGGTTGAGACAATAATCAAATCATTTACACCAACACTGGCAACTAATTTCCCTTCAGTCATAACAAAGGAGTTATTGGTGTTGTGCAACAACACATCTCCATGACTTACATTGCCATTTTCATCTTTATTGCTGATATCCCAAAGCGATGACCAAGATCCTATATCGCTCCAGCCTGCATCCATTGGTACCACTACCGCATTAGCTGTTTTTTCCATTACCGCATAATCAATGGACTCACTCGCACACTCAGTAAACTTTTCGTTATTTATCCTAAAAAAATCCAAGTCAGCTTCCACACTCTCCATAGAAGCTTTACATACCTCAAAAATGTCTGAACGAAAATTTTGCAGTTCCTCTAAATAGCGACTAGCTCTAAAAAGGAACATTCCACTATTCCACAGATACTGTCCAGAATTGAAATAGTACTCAGCAACATCCACAGATGGCTTTTCAACAAATGTATCTACCACAAACCCTGCGCCTTCAGAATCCCCTTTTTTGATATACCCATAGCCAGTGTGAGGCTTATCAGGCACTATACCAAAGGTTACCAACTTCCCCGCTTCAGCCAAAGGTATTGCTTTCATTACCGCTTTTGTGAATGCAATTTCATCCTTAATTACGTGATCTGCAGACAGTACTAGTAGTAATGGATCGTTATCAGCTAAGAGAGCAGCAAGTGCAATAGCAGGCGCAGTGTTGCGGCCAACTGGTTCTAGGATAATCGAATCAAGCATTCCTATCTCACGTAACTGCTCAGCAACAAAGAATCTATGCTCTTCATTACAAATAGTTACTGAGGACTCAATATTGAGCCCCCCAAGACGCTTCATTGTTGCTTGGAGCATGGTATCTTTGCCGTCAAGCGTTAGAAACTGCTTCGGATGACCTGCTCGGGAAAGCGGCCATAGCCTGGTGCCTGAGCCGCCAGCCATTATCACTGCCTTAACCATTTTTAATATCCATACTTCAATAGATACGATGCATAATTTCTCATATACTCATGGAAAATATTGTTATCTACAATCTCCCCCAAACTAAACCACTTTATTTCATTATGCTGTTCATCTAACTGTAATGCAGGCAAGTGCTCCAAGCAGATGGAGTGAGGCAAATTTACGTAGTGTGTAGAGACATCCTCAGCAAGCAGGCTGTTTTCATAAAAATGATCCCAAACACCCATCAACTTGAAATGCTCTGAATCATCGATAGTCAAGCCTAACTCGCACTGCGCGATTCTTTTTAAACAATCAGCCCAAGGCTCATTCTTTAAAATTCGGCCCCCCGGAGTAAACCACACACCTTTCAAAGGCGCATTATTTCTTAGCCCCAAGAGAATCTGGCCATTACAAATAATACAAAGATCTATCGACACCAGCGGCGTATTTTTGACGACCAGATTAAACATGTCAGAATTTAACATCAAAAATCTCCCTGACCACCTATAATCTCAAGAATCACACACTTAGTTATTGCCGAATATATCCCTAGAAAAACATTTAAAATCAACATCTTTGAGACACTCTGCCTTTCTATTGGCAATAATCACATCGCATCTCTGCTTAAAGTCATCCAGATCAGAAATAACTTTTGAACCAAAAAATTTATTTGAATCAAGCTCTGGTTCGTAAACAACCACATTAATACCCTTTGACTTAATCCTCTTCATAACGCCTTGTATTGCAGAGGATCTGAAGTTATCGCT
>MDTF01010951.1_pt1 | contig 28504 bp, 23 predicted proteins | sample 811191 | NCBI WGS metagenome assembly MDTF01 (sample SAMN05326649, study PRJNA326480) | marine metagenome | isolation source: seawater | place: Southern Ocean | collected 2011 | reverse complement strand
TAATAATGGCACTCCTGATTATGATTCCATCATTAAAATGGTTCATACCGATGACTTAGAATTATTTAATAGTTCTTATGAGAAAGCTGTTAATCTATGTATTGCATACGATATTGAATTTCGAATTCACCTTTCTAATGACGAGCAAAAAACAGTAAGAGCCATTTGTCAACCTATATTGGGAGAGAATGGTAAAGTGGTAAGTATAACTGGTGCTAATCAAGACATTACCTCTCAAAAAACATTTGAAAAGGCTCAAATAAAGCATCAAAGAATCAAAGCGATTGGAGAAATGTCTTCTTCTATCGCACATGATTTTAATAATTCGCTACAACAAATGATGGGGAATCTAGAAGTTATCAAACTTCAAAATGATTATCCAGAGAATACTCTTGAACGTTTAAATTGCATTGGTTCTATTATAGGTGATGTAGCTGATAGAGTCAGTGCATTACAAAAATTTGGTGATACGGAACATGATGACAAAGACACCAAGCTTATTGATTTTAATACGTTGATAGAAGAGAGTTTATTGCAGTCACGCCCACTTTGGAAAGACGACATGGAAAAGAAAGGATTAAAAATAAATGTTATAACCGATTTAAAAGATATTCCAAAAATTACTGGTAATAATGGCGAATTAAAATCTGCTGTTTATAATTTAATTAAGAATAGCGTTGAAGCAATGCCAGAAGGAGGAGATATTATTATTAAAACAGGTGAAAAAGATGAAGGAATATTCGCAACTTTTACTGACACAGGTATCGGCATGAATGAGGAGACTAAAAGAAAAGTATTTGAACCGTTTTTTTCTACAAAAGGATTCAAATTAGGAAGAGGTTTAGGAATGAGTGGTGTTTTTAATATTATAAAGAAATCCATCGGTAATATTGCTGTTAAATCTGCTGGATTATCTAAAGGATCTACCTTTGAAATTGTTTTTCCAGTAGGTAAACAAGAGAATATTAAAGTAATTGATGAAAGTAAAGGCAAAAATAAAGAGAAATTTAATGTCTTATGGGTAGACGATGACATCTCTATAACAGAAGATGTCTCTGAGTTGTTAGAATTAATGGGACATAAGTGTACGATCGCAAATAGTGGAAAAAGTGCCTTAGAATATCTTAATAAAAATACATGTGATATAGTATTTACAGATATTGGTATGTCTGGAATGAATGGATGGGAGTTAATCGCTGCTATTCGAAATAATTTTGGAAATAAAATAAAAATTATAACGGTGTCTGGATGGAATATTGATGAGAAAGCCAAAGAGGAACATACGATTGATTTTGTTTTGCAAAAACCTTTTACAATTGATAGGCTTGAAAAATTATTTCTAGAACTATAAAATAAGAGACCATAAGAGTGTTTATACTTACTATTATAAACTCTTACAAATCTTCCAATTAGACTTACTAATTCAAAGATTTGCATCGTAGCTAAATAGACATTAGGTATTTTCTAAGATTACTTTAGAACTTTTAAAGGATGATAAATTTTAACGGCATTTTTTAAAACTTCTTCCTTATTTAAAGTCATTTTTTTAAGTTTTTGATTGGTATAATCTTCCATTTGAGAAGTGGAATGTTTAGCACCAATGTTAGCATTTGAACCATAAGAATTTATGGTCTCTACCTCTACTCCATTTTTACCAAAACGCACTAATTCTATGTAAGATTCTCCTGCAAACGATCTATAACTTCCATCTTCTTGTTTTCTAGAATACATAGCTGCTAGAACATCTGGAGCACCTCCAATAGGTAAATTTACATTACCTCTTGTATGTCTTTGAACTTTTCCTAATTGCACTTCTAAAGCTCCATAATTGGCTAATAATTCTTCTTTTGCCTTCGTAATTCCATAAATACAATCTTCTAAAGTTATGGTTCCATTTCTTATAATCCTGTTTTCTTTTTTTCGTTTTTCATCTAAATGCTTATAAGACAATATAAACAAAGCAGCTGAGGTGTTTGTTTTATCAGATTTTCTATTCCATTTTTTTAATAATAAAATAGCGTCTGCAATTTCTGGATATGTTTTTTCATCTATATGCATCATCATTTCTAAATTAACAGCTTTTGGAGTCATCATTTTAGTAGGATATTGATTGTCATACTTTATACGTTTAAAATCATCATAAGAAATAGAATCATATTGACTCATCAACTCTAAAAAACGATTGCTTCTATTATTTTCTAGCCCTACACTTTGATACCCCATTATCTTATTTAAAGCTGTTTCTTTAGGGTTATTAATAAGATCTGTAGATGAAAATGGTGTGTTATTCGTATTAAAAACCCATCCACTTGTGGGGTTTAAAACTTGAGGCAAGCTATCTAAAGGAATAATATCATCATTCCATAAAGTTGCTGATGTATTTCCAACCACAACCTTACTCCAATCATAATTTGGATTTCTATTTGGAAATCTCCCATTACTTAAGTAATAAATATTATCTTCTTTATCTGCGTAAACAATATTTAAAGAAGCCAAACCCCTAATTTCTAAAGCTTTTTTAAACTCATTAAAATTTTTGGCTTTGTTCATTCTATACCATTGCTCTGCCATCTTTATGGTTTTGCCTACCATAAATCTCCAAGCAAAAACACCCTCATCAGTTTTAAATGTTGGACCATATTTACTTTTATAAATTGTTCTATTAATTGGAATTTTAAAAATGCCTGCAACTTTTAACCTTGAAGTATATTTCTTTTCTTTAAGCTCTAACCATTGATCATCAAACTTATAAAAATTTTCTTTTGTTGGATGCATTTCTAATTCATACACATCAGAAAAATCTGCATGATTAACAGTATGTGCCCAACCTAAATTTTCATTTACACCGTGAAAAATACAAATTCCACCAGCAAAAGTTCCTCCTAATATATTAAGTCCTTCCTCAGAAATTAGATGTGCTTCATACCACGAATACCAACCTTCTAAAGGCTGATGAGCATTAATTGCTAAATAGGTTTTATTATCTGTAGTTTTATTTTTAGAAATAGCAAAAGCGTTCGAACCTTTGGGAACGTCAGAATTTAAATATTTAATAATTGAGCCATCTAAAATTTTCACTAAATCTTTTCCAGCATGAGAAATTTCAAGGTTTCCTAATAAATATCCTGTAATAATATCAGAACCTTTTATTGGAAAAAGTTTATCTAATAAAACTTTGTCGGGATTTAGTTTTGCAAATGCATTAACACCATCAACAAAACTTTCTAAATAAATTTTAAAATCTCCAGAGACATCGGTGTTATATTTGGTTTCTGCAATTTCTTTTAAGCCCATAAACTTAATTCCAAAATCGGCGACCAAACCATCTTTTCCTTTGATTTCCCCAAGTAAACCTTTACAAGCAGCCATTAGTTCTTGCATTGTTATAAAATCGTCTTCACATTGAACCCAGGCTAAACCATAAGCAACTTCTGCATCTGTTTTTGCAATAATATGCGGAACTCCATAGACATCTCTTGCTATTTTTATATTGGATAATTCTTCAAAAAGAGGTTTTTTAACAGCACAAGAAATCATTAATAATAAAAGACAAAATAATATAATTTTACGCATAAAAAATTGATTTTACGTAAAGGTACTAAATCCTATGTTTTCTGTTTTCTGTTTTGTTTAAGAAAATGCAACTATAATTTAAACCTTATTGCACAAAACACAACTAAAGAAGTGTAAATAAAATACTCCTGTTTTATTTAAAAAGAAACCTAATTAAAATTTTTATTTCAAAAGTTTAATATAGAGACAATTTCAACTTTTACTTTTTTTCCTTTAGTAACTAATCGTCTTATTATAAAATTAATTAAGGGACGAAAAAAAAAAAATCTTCAACAAAAACAATTTTTCTTTTTTTTAATCGTAATATGGGGTTAAATATTATTATAATAAAGACAACGCCAGTTCTAAATTATAAAAAATGGACACCCCAGAGATATTAAAAAGTAATATGAACATTCAAGAAATATTAACAAGTAATATTGTTGATTCAACTTCACTTAAAGAATACTTTGCAACTGATAAGGGTTTCCTTATTCAACTTATTGGAGTATATATTTCAGATACAACCCCAAGAATAGCTACTTTAGAAGAAAGTATTACTACTGTTAATTATGAGTCTGTGAGAAATATCTGTCATTTTCTAAAATCATCTTTTGGTTTAATGGGTGTAAAATGCTTAGATGAAATTACAGAACTTGAGGAACAAGCAAGAAGTAAAGTAAGTGAAGAAATTATAAAAGAGAAATTAAATTTTGTAATACCAATTTGTAAAGAAAGTATTGTTGAATATAAATTAATCTTAGACAGGCTAAAAACTCTTTAATTTTGTAATTTTACCGCATGGTTAAAGATATTCAACTTCGAGTAAATTTAGTAGAAGAACGCAAAGAAAACATTCTTTTACACAAAGCTTCAAAACAACTTAAAGTCCATACTTCTGAGATTTCTGCTATAAAAATCTTAAGAAAGTCTATTGATGCTCGTAAAAAAGATATCATCTTTAACTATAAAGTTGCTGTTTATATTAGCGAACAAGTTCCTGAAAAGTCTGACTATATTTTTGATTATAAAGATGTTTCTAATGCAAAAGAAATTCATATTATCGGCTTTGGTCCTGCAGGAATGTATGCAGCTTTGCGTTGCATCGAATTGGGTTACAAACCCATAGTTTTAGAACGAGGAAAAAATGTTCAAGATCGAAGAAGAGATATAAAAGCTATCAATCAAGATCATATCGTAAATGAAAACTCTAATTATTGTTTTGGTGAAGGCGGAGCAGGCACCTATTCTGACGGTAAACTTTATACTAGAAGTTTAAAACGTGGTGATGTTAGACGTATTTTTGAAAATCTTGTTTTTCATGGAGCTACAGAGCAAATTTTAGTAGATGCTCATCCACACATTGGTACGAATAAATTACCTAAAATTATTCAAAATATTCGTGAGAATATTTTGAAATTCGGAGGAGAAATTCATTTTGAAACTAAAGTTACAGACTTCATCCTTAAAAATAAAAAACTACAGGCTATTCATCTTCAAGATGGAAAAGAAATGGCTGTAAATTCAGTTATTTTAGCCACTGGACATTCTGCTAGAGATGTTTATGAATTGTTAGACAAAAAAGAGATTGCACTAAAGGCAAAGTCTTTTGCAATGGGTGTTCGGGTTGAACATCCCCAAGAAATAATAGATCAAATTCAATACCACTGTTCTGGTGAAAGAGACGAATTGCTTCCTGCTGCTGCTTATAGTTTGGTAAATCAAGTAAATAATAGAGGTGTATATTCTTTTTGTATGTGTCCCGGAGGTTTTATTGTACCTGCAGCTACTGCAAGCGGTGAAGTTGTTGTAAACGGAATGTCTCCTTCAAGAAGGAATAATAAGTTTGCAAACTCAGGAATTGTTGTAGAATTAGATATCGATAAAGATTTCAAAAAATACGAAAAGTTTGGTGCTTTAAAAGGATTAGAATTTCAGAAAGATTTAGAAAAGATTGCATATTTAGCTGGAGGAAGAACACAAACTGCACCAGCTCAAAGATTGGTGGATTTTGTTGATGGAAAATTATCTACAGAATTAAATGAATGCTCTTATCAACCAGGATTAAAATCTGCTCCTCTACATTCTTTATTACCAAAAATTATCGGAGGAAGATTGCGCAAAGGTTTTGCTGCATTTGGACAAAAGATGCATGGCTATTATACTAATGAAGCAAATATTATTGGCGTAGAATCTAGAACTTCCTCACCTATAAATATTCCTAGAAAAGAAAATTTAGAACATACAGAAATAGAAGGTTTATTTCCTTGTGGAGAAGGTGGTGGTTATGCGGGAGGAATCGTTTCTGCTGCGATGGATGGTGAACGCTGTGCAGAAGCTGTAATCGCAAAAATGTAACCTTTTTACCGAATTAAAAATCCATACTTATTTCAGTTTTAAATCCACGCTACATCAGCGTTCATGTATCTTTACTAACAAGTTGACTACCTTTGATGTAAGACCAAAAAATGTTTATATTAACCTATTGTCACCTTCAATCTAAAATAGAAATTAACAATTATCATTTTTTTAAAAGACACCTAATAATGTCAAAAAAAACAAAAGAAGAATCAGAATTACAGGGTATTACCAATTTGATTGTGGATGCTACTATTGGCGTAACAAACCTGGTTGAGGCAATGCACAAACAAGTTGTTCAACCTTCTTTTTTGCCTTCAACTACGATTCAAAAACTGATTACAAGTATTGCAAGTATCACTTACAAAAACATTAGATGGAGCAGCTTATTCATAGGCAGTGGTATTTCTAAAATACTAAAAAAATTAACTCCTGCTATTGGTAAAATAAAAGATTCTTATAAGAAAGAGGTAATTATTTCTATCCTAAATGGTGTAATTGGTGATTATTTGGAAGAAAAAGAAAATCCTTTAAAAATTACAATGCAATTTCGATATCAATCAAAGGCCATAGCAATTGATCGTAAAAGTATAAAAGCAGCTTATCCAAATATTAGTGGTAAAATTCTATTGATGGTCCATGGCTCATGCATGAATGATCTTCAATGGATGCGTAAAGATCATAATCATGGAAAAATATTAGCAGCAGAATTAAACAAAACACCTATTTACTTAAATTATAATAGTGGTTTGCATATTTCTAGTAATGGTCAAAAATTAAATGACTCACTCGAAGAGCTTATAAAACATTGGCCTGTACCTATTGAAGAATTAACTATTATTGCCCACAGTATGGGTGGTTTAGTGACTAGAAGTGCGCTATATTATGGAGAACAAAATAAAAAAGACTGGACGAATTATCTAAAAAAGGTCGTTTTTTTAGGAACACCGCACCATGGTTCATATATAGAGAGAACAGGAAGTTATTTAGATCTTATTCTTGAATCTATTCCTTATACAAAACCTTTTGCAAGATTGGGGAAAATTAGAAGTGCTGGCGTAACTGATTTGAGATATGGAAACTTAATTGATGAAGATTGGAAAAATAATGATCGGTTTGAAATAAAAAAAGACCAAAGGCAACATATTGAGTTACCAAAACAAATAGCGTTCTATAACATTGCTGCAATTACTGGAAAAGAATCTGCACCTTTATCAATTCAAGCTTTAGGAGATACTTTAGTAGGTTTAAAAAGTGCTTTAGGACAGCATAAAAACCCTGGTAGAAACCTGCATTTTAAGAAAGAAAATATTTGGATTTGTTATGATAGTAATCATTTAGACTTACTAAGCACCTCTAGTATATTGGATAGATTAAAAGTTTGGTTGGTTTAACGATTAATAATAGCTTTACTAACTAAGCTCTAATTTTTATTTAAAAAGCCCTCGCAGACAAACATGTAACATTCTATAAACCAAACGTTCAATAAACCTTTTAAAAAACTCATTTTAAGAGTCACCAAAATCCCTACATTTGCAACATGCGAATAGATATTATTTCAATAGCGCCCAATTTATTAGAAAGCCCTTTTAATCACTCGATTATTAAACGTGCTCAGGACAAAGGTTTGGCAAAAATTATAATTCACGATTTACGAGAATATGGTTTAGGCAATTACAAGCAGATTGATGACACTCAGTTTGGTGGAGGTGCAGGTATGGTAATGATGATTGAGCCGATTGCAAATTGCATTAAAAAATTACAATCTGAGCGTGTTTATGATGAAATCATTTATATGACACCAGATGCAAAAACCTTAAACCAAGGAACTGCAAATACACTTTCTTTAAAAGAAAATATACTTATTTTAACAGGTCATTATAAAGGTGTGGATCAAAGAATTCGCGATAAATATATTACCAAAGAAATCTCCATTGGTGATTATGTATTAACTGGCGGAGAATTAGCAGCTGCTGTTTTAGTCGATGCAATTGTACGATTAATTCCTGGTGTTATTGGTGATGAACAATCTGCTTTAACAGATTCTTTTCAAGATAATTTATTATCGCCTCCTGTATATACAAGACCTTCAGAGTTTGAAGGAATGAAAGTTCCTGAGGTTTTATTGTCTGGTAATTTTCCGAAGATAGATGATTGGAGAAGCGACCAAGCTTATAAAAGAACGGAAGAAATAAGACCTGATTTATTAGATGATGAATAAGTTTATCGCTTTCATAAAAAAGAACAAAGCCATTTCTTGGGTTTTAGGGTTTCAATTATTTCGATTGATTTTATTACCATTTATGGGCTTAATGCCCCAAGATGCCTACTATTATTTATACGGACAAAATTTATCTCTTTCTTATTTTGACCACCCAGGAATGATTGGTTATATTTTGAGAATCTTTACAGAAATATTTGGTCAATCTATTTTTACAATCAAATTTGCTGATTTTATAATCACATCTTTAACCATATTAAGTTTCTATAAATTAGCTTCTTATTTTCTATCAAAACAAAAACTACAAAGAGCAATTGTTTTACTTGCTTCGACCATTTTTGTTTCAATTTTATCTTTTAATTCTACTCCGGATGTTCCATTGTTATTATTCTGGACATTGAGTTTAATCTGTTTTTACAGAGCAATTTTTGAACAAAAAAAATGGTTTTGGATATTAGGCGGGATTGCAATGGGCTTGGCTTTTAACAGTAAATACACCGCATTATTATTGCAAATAGGACTGATTGCATTTCTTATCTTTTCAAACAAATACAGAAAATTATTTTTATCTCCTTGGTTTTGGGCTTGTTTAATAGTATCCGTTGTAATTACATTTCCTGTTTGGTATTGGAACTATCAAAACGATTTTGCATCCTTTGCTTTTCAATCATCCCAAAGAACGAGTTCTATTTCGGAATTTAAATTCTCTTCAAAATATTTCTTTGGGGCAATTGGGCATCAAATGTTCTTATTATTGCCCGTATTATTTTTAATTTTTATCACATTTACATACAAATATGTAAAAAGAGCTTTGTTAAAATTTAAAATTCCGAAAGCTAAAACGTTATTTTTATTAGCCTTTTTTATTCCGACTTTTGTTGGCTTCTTTAGTCTTACTCCTATTTACTGGGTGAAATTAAATTGGATGATGCCCTCATATATTTCAGGAATCATATTAGCAGGAATGTTTATCAATAAAAAATTATTAAAAACACAAATCATATTTTCAATTGTATTTCATGTACTTTTTAGCCTCCAAATTTTATTTTATTTAGTGCCTATTAAAAGTGATGATACTTGGGTTGGATGGAGAGAATTAGCGGTAGAAACTCTAAAATTGCAGGAAAAATATCCAAATACATTTATTTTTTCTGATGATAATTATAAGACCTCTGCTTGCTTAAACTTTTTTATGGATAAGAAAGTATACGCACAAAATATCATCGGTTTACCAGCATTACATTTTGATTATTTAGGTGATGAATTATCAACCTTAAATATGAAGAATGCTATTTTCATTGATTCTGATAAACGTTTTAATAATAATGATTTAAAAGGAAATCAAAATCCTATTTTAAATAAATACTTTGATACAGTGACAGAATTAGAACCGATTATTATTAAAATCAACAATAAACAATCAAGAAAGTTTTGGATATTCTATTGTACTAATTATCAGTATAAAAAATAATTGTTTTTTAGTTTTATCAACAAAAAATAATTACTACTTTTGCAAACGCTAAATTAACCTCTGACGAAGAAATCGTGAACGTTTGTTTACTAAAATATAAATATTAGATATGGAAGCTTTAATAAAATTTGTTCAAGACGAATTTGTAACAAAAAAAGAATTTGCTGATTTTGCAGCTGGTGACACAATTACTGTGTATTACGAAATTAAAGAGGGAGAAAAAGTAAGAACTCAGTTTTTTAGAGGAGTTGTTATTCAAAGAAGAGGCGCAGGTCTTTCAGAAACTTTTACAATCAGAAAAATGTCTGGTACTGTAGGTGTAGAAAGAATTTTTCCTGTAAACTTACCTTCTATCCAGAAAGTTGAAGTTAACAAAAGAGGTAAAGTTCGTAGAGCTCGTATTTTCTACTTTAGAGGTCTTACTGGTAAAAAAGCTAGAATTACTGAAAAAAGAAGAAAATAATTTCTTTTTACATAAAATTAAAAAAAGCGTTGTGATTATTCACAACGCTTTTTTTGTTAACAAATGTTAATAAGTATGGTTGATACTGTGTTGATTTCTAATTACTTAAAAATTTTACTTACCTGAAAATAGTATCTATATTTGAAATAGTATTTACAAATTAAATAATTTTATCTGTTTTAACAAACTAGTAAAATTTAATTGTAAATATATAAAGTAACGTTCTTTATAAAATTGTTTATCAGAAAAAATATGATCGTGTAGCGATGTTCATTTTAAAAAATGATAGTTACCGCCTAAAAATAGTTCGTTCTTGAAACAACAAACTGAAATAAAGCATCCTATTGAAGAAGATAGCAATAGAAACATTCATAAAAATTTAAAAAAAGTAGAATGCTTTTTTTAAATTAAGGATGTTTCAAAACCGAAAAAGCAAATTATAATTTCTTTAATAACTAAAGAAATATAGGATGTAAATCTTATTTGTATTGTAGCAATACAAAACAGTTTAAAAAACTTTTTCGAAAAAGCCATATCTATGCAAGTAATTGTAAGGTATGGCTTTTATTTTGATATCAAATTTTCAAAAAGAAGCTAATTTTATTATTAAAAATCAACCAAAACCTGTTAATTAATAGCAATTTAACATCAAAAATCTCACCTATAATTCTTAAATTTGCTCCGCTTCTAACGAAAAGGATTTCGTAGGTAGCAAAGCATTGATATTCCTATAATAAAACAAAATACCTTCATGAGCAAAATAGCTAAAATTATATATACAAAAACAGACGAAGCCCCAGCATTAGCAACACGTTCTTTTTTACCAATTATAAAAGCTTTTACAAAATCATCTAATATAGAAATTGAAACAAAAAATATTTCTTTAGCATCAAGAATTTTAGCAAATTTTTCAAGTTATTTAACTGATGATCAAAAAGTAGAAGACGCATTAACTGTTTTAGGAGAATTAGCAAAAAAGCCAGAAGCAAACATTATAAAATTACCAAATATTAGTGCTTCAGTTCCACAACTAAAAGATGCAATAGAAGAGTTACAGGCCATAGGTTATGCTATACCAAATTACCCTGAAGAATTAAAAACAGATGAAGATAAAGATGTTTCTGTATTATACAATAAGGTAAAAGGTTCTGCAGTAAACCCTGTTTTACGTGAAGGAAATTCAGATAGAAGAGCACCAAAAGCAATAAAGAATTATGCTCGAAAGAACCCACATTCTATGGGTGCTTGGTCTGCAGATTCTAAAACACATGTTGCCACTATGACTGAAGGAGATTTTGCTCATAATGAAAGATCTATAACAACTAAAAATGAAACTTCTATAAGCATCCAACATATTGCAGAAAACGGAACTAAAACTGTCTTAAAAGACAAATTAAACTTATTAGAAGGAGAAATCATTGATGCTACTGTAATGAGTAAAAAAGCATTAATTACCTTTTTAGAAGAACAATATAAAGATGCTTTAGATAAAAATGTATTGTTTTCTTTACATATGAAAGCAACCATGATGAAAGTTAGTGATCCTATTATTTTTGGCCATGCAGTTCGTGTTTATTTTAATGATTTATTTAAAAAACATGGAAAAACCTTTAAGAAAATTGGTGTTGATGTAAATAATGGTTTAGGGAATCTTTTAGGAAAACTAAGTGAGTTACCAAAAGATAAACGCGATGAAATTAGAGATGATATAAGATATGCTTTTGATCATGGTCCAGAATTAGCAATGGTTAATTCTGACAAAGGTATTACAAACTTGCATATTCCTTCAGATATAATTATTGATGCATCTATGCCTGCAATGATTAGAACTTCTGGTAAAATGTGGGACTCAGAAGGTAAATTACAAGACACTAAAGCAATTATCCCAGATAGTTCTTATGCCGGAATTTATTCTGCAACTATCGATTTTTGTAAAAAGAATGGTGCTTTTGACCCTACAACTATGGGAACCGTACCAAATGTTGGTTTAATGGCTCAAAAAGCAGAAGAATATGGTTCTCATGACAAAACTTTTGAAATTACTGAAAATGGAAAAGTAGTTGTTATAGATACTAATGGAAAAACTTTACTAGAACATTCTGTTGAAGTCGGTGATATTTGGAGAATGTGCCAAACAAAAGACTTGCCAATTCAAGACTGGGTAAAACTTGCTGTATCAAGAGCAAGAGCGTCAGAAACACCTGCAATTTTTTGGTTAGACGAAAATAGAGCACATGATGCAGAAATCATCAAAAAAGTAAAGCTATATTTAACAGATCATACTACTTCTGATCTAGATATTAGAATTTTATCTCCAATAAAAGCAACAGAATTTACTTTAGAAAGAATCATAAAAGGAGAAGATACCATATCTGTTTCAGGAAATGTTTTACGTGATTACTTAACAGATTTATTCCCAATTTTGGAAGTTGGTACTTCAGCAAAAATGCTATCTATTGTGCCCCTAATGAATGGTGGAGGGTTGTTTGAAACAGGAGCAGGAGGTTCTGCTCCAAAACATGTACAACAATTCTTAGAAGAGAACCATTTACGTTGGGATTCCTTAGGAGAATTTTTAGCATTAGCTGTTTCTTTAGAACACTTAGGAAATACAAACAACAATCCTAAAGCCTTAGTTTTAGCAGAAACGTTAGATGATGCTACAGATAAATTCTTAGACAATGATAAATCACCTTCAAGAAAAGTTGGTGAATTAGATAACAGAGGGTCGCATTTCTATTTAGCTTTATATTGGTCAGAAGCATTGGCTAATCAAGATAAGAACACAGAATTAAAAGCAGAGTTTAAAATTATTTTTGAAGCTTTGATTAAAAATGAAGAAAAGATTATTTCAGAGTTAAATAATAAACAAGGAGCATCTGTTAACATTGGTGGTTATTACCAACCAAATGAAGAATTAGCAACAAAGGCAATGAGACCTAACAATACTTTAAGTAGTATTTTATCTTAAAAAAAGAACCCATATAATTTTAAAAAACTGATGACAAACTCATCAGTTTTTTTTGTGCAACAACCTTAAATTTAACATTATTTTATCATTATATAGTCGTAATTTTGTTGAAAATAACAACCGATATATTAAACAAAAATGCTTGATCTCAAAAAGTTTTTCATTTTAATTTCCTTAATAACATTATCTTCTTTCAGTCAAGAAAAGTTCACTATAAGTGGTACTGTTTATGACGAAAGTAGTAACGAAACTTTAATAGGCGTTTCTATTTATTTTTCAGAAACAAACTCTGGTACAACAACAAATGAGTATGGTTTTTACTCTATTACACTTCCAAAAGGAAATTATAAAATTCAAGTTAGTTCTCTAGGATTTACGACGATTACTGAAACAATTAATCTATCAGAAAAAATAATTAAAAACTATAAACTTACAGAAGAATTCGAGAGTTTGGATGAAATTGTGATTGAAAGTAATATCGAAAGGTTAAACATTAGAACTCCACAAATGAGCGTTAACAAGCTTACATCAAAAACGATAAAACAGATTCCTGTCGTTTTAGGTGAAGCAGATATTATTAAGTCTTTAATTCTATTACCTGGAGTAACAAGCGCAGGTGAAGGAGCTTCTGGTTTTAATGTTAGGGGTGGTTCTGCAGATCAAAATTTAATTTTATTAGATGAAGCTATCGTTTTTAATTCTTCTCATTTATTTGGATTTTTCTCTGTTTTTAATCCTGATGTAATTAAAGATGTAAAGTTATACAAAGGAGGAATTCCTGCGCGTTTTGGAGGAAGATTATCATCCGTTTTAGATATTTATCAAAAGGAAGGAAATAGTAAGGACTTTAATCTAACAGGTGGAATCGGTTTAGTTTCTAGCAGATTATTAGTTGAGGGACCGATTGAAAAAGAAAAAAGTTCTTTTCTAATTGGAGGAAGAGCTTCATATGCACATTTATTTTTACCCCTTTTTGACAATGACAACAAAGCCTATTTTTATGATTTAAATAGTAAAGTTAATTACCGGTTTAATGACAGAAATAATCTTTTTTTATCTACTTATTTTGGTAAAGATGTCTTCGGAATTAGTGACAACTTTGTAAATAAATATGGAAATACCGTTGTTAATTTAAGGTGGAATCATCTGTTTTCTGACAAAATATTCTCTAATTTATCTTTAATTTATTCTGATTATTTCTATGGATTAATTCTTGACTTTGTTGGTTTTGAATGGGATTCAGGAATCACAAACTTCAATTTAAAATATGACTTTAAACACTATTTAAATGAGAAGTTTAAATTAAGTTATGGTATCAATAATATTTACATCAAATTTAATCCTGGAAAAATTATTCCAAATAGAGAAGATTCTGGAATTTTACCAGAAAAATTAACTGACAAATATGCCAATGAATTTGCTACTTACATAGAAGCTGAACATAGAGTTAATCCTAAACTAACCTTACAATATGGAATGCGATTTAGTAATTTTACACGTTTGGGGCAAGATGAATTAAATGTATATGCAAATAATAATCCTGTAATTTATAATCAACAATTTAAAAAATACGAATCTGCTGAAGCTACAGAAACAGAGTCTTTTAAAAGAAGTGATGCAATTGTTAGTTTCAGTAATTTTGAACCGAGAGTCTCAATGTCTTATATTTTAGATGACAATACTTCAATAAAAGCGAGCTACAACAGAATGGCTCAATACCTACATTTACTTTCTAATACATCATCTCCTACTCCACTTGATATATGGGCTCCTAGTGGAAAATACATCAAGCCCCAGTTGCTAGATCAATTTGCTGTTGGTTATTTTAAATTAATAAAAGACGGAGATTATTCTTTAGAAACTGAAGTTTTTTATAAAGACATCCAAAACAGAATAGATTATATTAATGGTGCTAATTTAGTAGCTAATAATGAAATTGAAACTGTTATTTTAAACGGACAAGCAAGAGCATATGGTTTAGAATTTTTGTTAAAAAAGAATACAGGAAGTTTTAAAGGTTGGTTAGCCTACACTTTATCTAGGTCAGAACAACAAACTCCCGGAAGAACAACAAATGAGCCTGGTATAAATCAAGGTAAATGGTATAGCACACCTTATGATAAAACTCATGATATTTCTATAAATACTAGTTATGAAATTTCTAAAAAGTGGGTGATCAATGCAAACTTTTTATTTCAAACAGGTCAGCCAACAAATTACCCTGTTGGACAATATGAAGTACAGGGTTTAAATGTTCCTATATATGATGATAATAGAAGAAATACAAATAGACTTCCTACTTATCATAGGCTAGATATTTCTGCTACTCTGGTTCCTGAAAAGAACAAAAACAGAAAATGGCAAACAGAATGGGTTTTTGGTATTTACAATTTATACGGAAGACAAAACGCAGCCTCTATAAGTTTTACTCAGAATAGAGAAACTTTCAGAAACGAAGCAATACAAACTTCTATCTTTGGAATGGTTCCTTCTATTACTTATAATTTTAAATTTTAAGACAATGAAAAAGATATATATACTTACAATTTTAACGATTTTGTTATTTACTAATTGTGAAAAAGTAATAGAAGTCTCTGTTCCTTCAATTGAGCCAAAATTGATTATTGACGCATCCTTTGAAGTATTGTTTAACCAAAATCCTATTGCAACAAACTCTGTAGTAAAATTAAGTTTATCTGCCGACTATTTTGATAATACAATCCAAACAGTAACGAATGCAACTGTATTTTTAACAAATTTATCCAACAATGAAGTTTATGTTTTTTCTGATTTAGATGCTAACGGAAATTATGAACCTATAAATTCATTTTTCCCTTCTGATAACACTGAATATGAATTAACAGTAATTCATGAAAATGAAACTTTTAAAGGAAAAGCCATAAAAGTTAAATCCAATAAAATAAATGATATTCAACAAGGTGATGAAACGCTTTTTTCTGGTGAAGAGATAGAATTAAAAATATCTTTTACCGATGAGGTCGCAGTAGAGAATTATTATCTTTTTAATATCGATATATACAATTATATTACAATCGAAGACCGTTATTTCGATGGTTCAGAATATAATTTTTCTTACTTTTATGAAGATGATGATATTGAATTCCCTAAAAATATTGCCATTAAAATGTCTGGAGTTTCAAAAGAATATTACACTTATTTTAGAGTATTGATAAATCAAAGTGGCCAAAATGCTGGCGGACCTTTTCAATCTGTTCCTTCCTCTTTGTTGGGAAATATGATAAATACTACAAATGAGGCCAATTTCCCTTTAGGTTATTTTCATATTTCAGAAACAGATACTTTTAATATAGATTTAATTGATAAAAACTAAAACTTCACTTTAAATCATTATTCAAGAATACAAAAAAATAGTATTTTTGATAATGACTTTTATAAAAACCACAGAACAAGATTCTAAATACAATCATCTAGAAAAGATGACTGTATCTCAATTATTAATCAACATTAATAACGAAGACAAAACAGTTCCGTTAGCAGTAGAAAAGGCATTACCTCAAATAGAAAAATTAACACAACAAATTGTTGAAAAACTAAAAACTGGGGGAAGACTTTTTTACATTGGTGCAGGAACTTCTGGAAGATTAGGAGTTTTAGATGCTTCTGAATGCCCACCAACTTTTGGTGTTCCTCATGAATTGGTTGTTGGTTTAATTGCAGGTGGAGATTATGCTATTAGAAAAGCTGTTGAATTTGCTGAAGATTCTACCAATCAAGGTTGGTTAGATTTACTAGAACATACTATATCTGAAAAAGATGTTGTAGTTGGAATTGCAGCTTCAGGTACAACACCTTATGTAATTTCTACTTTAGAAAAATGCAACGAAAACAATATTATTACTGGCAGTATTTCTTGTAATAAAAATAGTCCTTTATCAATCACAGCGCAATTACCTATTGAAGTTGTTGTTGGTCCAGAATTTGTAACAGGAAGTTCTAGAATGAAAGCAGGAACGGCCCAAAAACTAGTTCTAAACATGCTCTCTACTGCGACCATGATTCAACTTGGAAAAATAAAAGGAAATAAGATGATAGATATGCAACTATCTAATAAGAAGTTAGTCGATAGAGGTGAAAAAATGTTAGTCACAGCACTAAACATCGACCAAAAAACAGCAAGTACACTATTACAAGAATTTGGAAGTGTAAGAAAAGCAATTAAAAACTATAAGCCATGAGTACAGATACACAATTATTAGGTAAAGGATTAATAAGATTAGGGATTTTAGTCTTTCTTTTTATTGCTTCTCCAATCATTCTAACTATGGGATTTAAAGCTTTTGATAGATTTTCAGATTCCCCGAAAATCTATATTGCTTACCTGTTAATTTTAGCTGGATTTACGGCTATAATTTTCTCTATTTACTTTGCATTCAAGACTTTTAAAATAATTAGTAATTCTCTTTTTAACGACAAATAACTAAAGTAAAGCAAATTACATAAATTAAAAAAAAAGCAAGAGTTACTGAAGATGAAAACAAGTGAGGTCGAAAATGCAATTATCGTTATATTATCATTTCCTGATACTATCGTTAGGCCAGCTTATTGGGAGCTTTCTAGTAGAATTTGTCCAAAAATTGGGATAGGCACAAAGCACGCTATTAAAGCAGGGCATTCTGCATTGTTATTGATTAAAAAAAATGAACCTGAGATTAGATATTTTGATTTTGGAAGATATATGACTTCTTATGGGAATGGGAGAGTACGGTCTTTTGAAACAGATCCAGAGATTCATATTCCTTTAAAAGCTTGCTTTAAAAATAACACCCTAGCAAATCTTGATGATGTTTTGTTATGGTTGGAAAAAAACCCTAAAAAAACACATGGAGAAGGCCGCCTAATTGCAAGTATTAATCATCAAATTAACTATAATAATGCCATTAAATTTATTTATAATTTAATTGATAAAAAAGAATTTCCTTACGGTGCATTTATCAAAAACGGGAGTAATTGTGCTAGATTTGTAACCGACACAATCATAAATTCTTGCACAAAAAAGAGTATTCAATTAAAGTTAAAAAGCTCTTATTTACTAACACCAAGTCCTATTGGAAACATTTTAAAAGGTAAAACGAATAAAGTGGTTTATTATGTAAAAAATCAGCAAATTCAAGAATATAAAAATAGATCTATTTTAAAAGAACACAATGCTGCTTTTTTTAAAAAACTTAATTCTGAGCTTAATTTAATTGGTACTGAATTTCCGGACATAGAAACATTTAATTTAAAAAACGGTACTTGGCTACCTGGAATAGCTAGTGGAGCTTGGTTTAAGATTGAAGAAAAAATAGATACTTTAAAATATAAAATTTCTAGATACTCGATAAGTGGAAAAAAAGACTTTGAGAGTGTTTTTATAACTAATAATTCTTCTTTCAATTTAAGTCAAAAACATGATTTTATATACCCAACCAATTGTAAGGAAATGTATATAATACAAAATAATCAAGAGTATATTTTTAAACAAGTAAAACCTTAGTTTTAAATTTCAGAATAGCTCTTAATTTATCTTTGGTGAATTAGGATTGAATCCAAAATCTAAATTTGACTATCAGTTCCTAATTGATCAATAGTTAACCAACACCTACCTAAACTTAAATCATAAAGTATTATTTAATAAACTTCTACAAAAGACTTCTATTATTTAGAAATCAGTTTCTTCTAAGTCGTATAAACTTTTAAAAAAAACAACTTTAAAATGATCATATCATTTTTTTAAAGAACTCTAAAATACTATATATCAAGTAAATAAATAACATCAATATTCCTCAATAAACTAAATTTAAAATTTTGGCACGCTCTTTGAAAATTAGCTTATCAAATGCGGAAGCTGAAAAGCAATTAGAGTAAGCAAAATCCTTAAAACCATATATTATGAAAAAAGGTATACTTATATTATTAGGAATGTTCATAATGGTTTCTACAATTGAAGCTAAAAACAACGAAAGATCACCTATTACAAAAGTTGGGGTTTATTATAATAACAACAACTCTGTTAGTTTTTTTGAACGAGGTATTCAATTTCATGTATTTTTAAATGGAGATTTTGATTTTGACATAAAAAGAAATACAATTTATTATGATTACAACGGAAGAAGAAATCGTGCAATCTCACCACGAATCCTAAGAGATAATAGAGGTAGAATTACGAATGTTGGCAACACAAAAATCTCTTACGACTTTAAAGGTAATGTAAGAAGAATTGGTCGTGTTATAATGAATTACAAATTTGGTAATTTAACAAGAGTTGGTGACTTAAGAGTAAGTTACAACAATTTGGGGGAAGCATTTTTTTTTGGTCAAGTAAGAAGAACAAGTTTTTATACAGATAGTTTTGGTCTTAATTTTAACTTAAGCTTAGGTGCAATTTGTGATTATAATGATCCATATTTCTTTAGAAATGATTTTAGGAACAACTATTCTCAGATTTTAGAAGATAATGATTTCTACTATTACCGGGCTAATAGAAATTCAAGAATAGGGAAAAGAAGTACCATTTTAAAAAGGAGAAAATCAACGACAAATTTTGATAAGAGAAAAAGATTAAAAAGGAACTCTAATAATTCTTATAGAAAACCTAGTAATGATAAAAAAGTTGATGTTAGAAAGGATACTAAAAGAAGAACAAGCTCTATAATTAGAAAAAAAAACAGAATACAGAAAGTAGATAAGAAAGCTCGATCTATAAAAATGAATAAGAACTCTAAAAAAAGAACAACTATCAGAAAAAAAAGAGGTTAAAACTATGAACATCAAAACCCTATTGTACAATAGGGTTTTGATGTTCTAATAAAGAGTTTTTCTATAAAAAAAAATATCTAATATGATTTTTAAACAAAAATTATTTTATATAATTAGTCAGAAATAATATGATTCGTTATCTAATTAACTTTCTATATTTAATTCGTTTAGGCATTAAATCTCCACCCAAACGTTTCTTTTTGTTTTCTTCGTATTCAGAAAAACCACCTTCAAAGAAATATACTTCACTATTTCCTTCAAAAGCTAAAATATGTGTACAAACTCTATCTAAAAACCATCTATCGTGACTAATTACAACTGCACAACCTGCAAAGTTTTCTAAACCTTCTTCTAATGCTCTTAATGTATTTACATCTAAATCGTTTGTTGGCTCATCTAATAGTAAAACATTTCCTTCTTCTTTTAGAGTCATCGCTAAATGAAGTCTATTTCTTTCTCCTCCAGAAAGTGTATTTACTTTCTTGTTTTGCTCACTTCCAGAAAAATTAAAACGACTTAAATATGCTCTAGAATTCACTTGCTTTCCTCCCATCATCACTAAATCTTGACCGTCTGAAAAATTTTCCCAGATTGTTTTTTCTTGATCAATATTTGAATGCGCCTGGTCTACATATGCAATTTTTGCAGTTTCACCTACATTAAAAGTTCCTTTATCAGGAGCTTCTTCTCCCATTATCATTTTAAAAATCGTTGTTTTTCCTGCTCCGTTAGGACCAATAATTCCAACAATTCCTGCTTGTGGTAAATTAAATTCTAAATTATCATATAATAATTTATCTCCATAAGCTTTAGAAACACCTGCTGATTCAATAACATTTGTACCTAATCTTGGTCCATTAGGAATGTAGATTTCCAGTTTTTCATCAACCTGTTTTTGATCTTGACTCATTAATTTGTCGTAATTTTTCAAACGCGCTTTCTGCTTTGTTTGACGACCTTTTGCTCCTTGTCTAACCCATTCTAGTTCACGCTCTAAAGTTTTCTGGTGTTTAGAAGCTGTTTTACTTTCTTGAGCCATTCTTTGTGATTTTTGATCCAACCAAGAAGAATAATTTCCTTTCCAAGGAATCCCTTCTCCTCTGTCTAATTCTAAAATCCAACCAGCAACATTATCTAAGAAATATCTATCATGTGTTACTGCAATTACAGTTCCTTTATATTGTGCCAAATGGTGCTCTAACCAATGAACTGATTCTGCATCTAAATGGTTTGTTGGCTCATCTAACAATAAAATTTCTGGTTCTTGTAATAACAACCTACACAAAGCAACACGTCTTTTTTCACCTCCTGAAAGTACTCCAATTTTCTTGTCAGAATCCGGAGTTCTTAAAGCATCCATTGCAATCTCTAGTTTAGTATCCAATTCCCAAGCATTTGCTGCATCAATTTTATCTTGCAATTCAGCTTGCTGGTTCATTAACTTTTCCATCTTATCTGCATCAGAATAGATTTCTTCCAAACCAAACATGTCGTTTATTTTGTTATATTCATCTAATATAGCAACAGTTTCTGCAACACCTTCTCTTACAATTTCAATTACTGTTTTTTCAGGATCTAACTGTGGTTCTTGTTCTAAGTATCCTACATTATAACCAGGAGAAAAAGTTACATCTCCTTGAAAATTCTTTTCTGTACCTGCTATAATTTTTAATAAAGTTGATTTCCCAGATCCGTTTAAACCAAGAATTCCAATTTTTGCTCCATAAAAGAAGCTTAAATAAATATCTTTTAAAACTTGTTTTCCTGTTGATTGATAAGTTTTAGACAACTTATTCATCGAAAAGATTACTTTCTTATCGTCGCTCATTATATATATTTTATAAAATTAAAATTGCTACTGAAAATAGTAGACTTTTTTTATACTCTTCCTTTTAAAGCATTAAAAACCCATGCAATACAGAAAAAACCAATTCCCACTGTAGCAAAACCCCAACCAGCAACATCTTCATACCTGTAAGCACCCATTAAAATTAATACAACACCCATTATAAGCATTAAAAAAGTTGCCCAACCAAGGACAGTATTTTTATTCATTCCCATTATTTCTTAATTAGTTTGTTTGGCAGCAAATATCGTTATTTATTTGCTACCATCAAATTATAGAAATAGTAAAAGTCCTTTAAAATAGGTAAGTAAGATCGTGTTAAGTATTAAACACTTAATTTCTTGCAAGTTTACGCAAAGCTACCCATTGTTTCATTTTTTCTCTTGAGTCGCAAGCAGGATAACCAACTACAGTTTTCCCAGCTGCTACATCACTTATAACACCAGAACCCGCACCTACTTTAGCTCCAGAATGTATAGTAATATGATCTTTTATAGAAGCACTTCCGCCAATAATAACACCATCTCCTAAAGTTACAGAACCTGCTAAACCACTGTTTCCAGCCATTATACAGCATTTCCCTAACACTGAGTTATGCCCTATTTGCACTAAATTATCTATCTTACATCCATCACCTAAAATAGTTGAGCTGAATTTTCCACGATCAATACATGAATTAGCACCTACTTCTACCGCATTTCCGATAACAACGTTCCCAATATGTTTTATTTTCACTAAACCCCTACCGTCACTACTAGGTCTATAGCCAAAACCATCAGCTCCAATACTAACATTTGAGTGAAAAATACAATGACTTCCAATAATGCTTCGTTCTCGAATAACAGTTCCAGACCAAATAATAGTCTCTTTTCCAATTGTACTATCATCAAAAACAGAAACATTGGGATAAATTATTACATTATCTCCTAATATTACATTTTTACCAACATAAGAATTCGCACCAACTTTACATCCATTTCCTACTTTTACCGTTTTATCGATAACGGCTGTAGGATGAATATCTGTTTCAAAATGAGGTGGATCTGGCTCGAAAGCTTCTAATAAAACTGCCATCGCTAAATCAGCATCTTTCACTTTCACAAATGCTTTTCCATCTTCTGGAAGAATTTTTATTCCATCATAAACAATAGCTATACTTGCCTTTGAGTTTTCCCATAATCGAGCATACTTAGAATTCCCTATAAAAGTAACATTTCCTTTTAAAGCTTTTTCAATTTGCTCTGGAGCATGTATTTTATCCTTACAATAACCAATTTGCTCACCACCTACAAGTGATGTTATTTCTTCAACAGTAAATGATTTCATAAGTAAATTTTTTAAAATTAAATTGTAAAATAAAAAACATTATAATTTTGCAGCTAATCTTGCTCCTTGATTAATAGCGATTTTTGCATCTAATTCTGAAGCAAAATCTGCACCACCAATAACATGCACAATTTTACCAGCATCTAATAAAGGCTGATACAATTCTTTAAAAGGCGCTTGCCCTGCACAAATAACGATGTTATCAACTTCTAAAATTTTGGCTTCTTCATCTTGGACATAATGCAGCCCTTTCTCATCAATTTTAGTATAAGAAATTCCTCCTATAAACTGAACTTTTTTCTTCTTTAAAGTAGATCGATGAATCCAACCTGTAGTTTTTCCTAAATCTCCACCAAATTTACCTTTACTCCTTTTAAACATAAAAATTTCTCTTGGAGAAGTATCAAAAACAGGTATTACATTCTCAATTCCTGCTCTTGCTTCTAAAGATTTATCAATTCCCCATTCTTTTAACCATGAATCTATATTTAACGCAGTAGATTCGCCTTCATGTGTTAAATATTCTGAAACATCAAAACCAATTCCTCCTGCTCCTATCACTGCAACACGTTTTCCTACTGGTTTTTTATGTTTTAAAACGTCCAAATAGCTCAATACTTTTTGATGATTGATTCCTTCGATTTTTAATTCTCTTGGCTTAATTCCTGTAGCAACTATAATTTCATCAAAATCTGAATTTATTAAATCATCTACAGAAACTCTGGTATTAAGTTTTAAACTTACATTATGGATTTCTATTTGTCTTTTAAAATAACGTAACGTTTCATAAAATTCTTCTTTACCAGGTATTAGTTTTGCAATATTAAACTGACCACCAATTTCTTTATCTGCATCAAATAAGGAAACAATATGACCTCTTTGTGCTAAAATTGTTGAGGCCGCTAAACCAGCAGGACCTGCACCAATTACAGCTATTTTTTTCTTATTTTCTGTGGGATTATAATTCAATTCTGTTTCATGACAGGCTCTTGGATTTACCAAACAACTGGCTACTTTCTGTTCAAAAACATGATCTAAACATGCTTGATTACAACCAATACAGGTATTTATTTCGTCTACTTTTTCTTGCTCAGCTTTATTTACCCATTCTGGATCTGCTAAAAAGGGACGCGCCATAGAAATCATATCTGCATCTCCTTCTGATAATATTTTTTCAGCAGTTTCTGGCATATTAATTCGATTAGAAGTTATCAATGGAATTGACAATTCTTCTTTCATTCTTTTTGTAACCCACGTAAATGCTCCTCTAGGAACCGATGTTGCAATCGTTGGTACTCTAGCTTCGTGCCAACCAATTCCTGTATTAATAATGGTTGCTCCTGCTTTTTCTATCTCTTTTCCAAGCTGAACAACTTCTTCCCAAGAACTACCGTTTTCGACTAAATCTAACATTGATAATCTGTAAATAATGATAAAATCTTTACCAACAGCTTCTCTAGTTTGTCTTACCAATTCTATTGGCAAACGTATTCTGTTCTCATATTCCCCACCATAATTATCAGTTCTTTTATTGGTTCTTTTAGCAATAAATTGATTGATTAAATAGCCTTCTGAACCCATAATTTCAACACCATCATAACCTGCAACTTTAGATAATTCTGCACAGTTTACAAAATCTCTAATTGTTCTTTTGATTCCTGACTGGGTTAATTTAAAGGGCTTAAAAGGTGTTATTGGTGATTTTATTTTAGAAGGAGCTACATTAAATGGATGGTATCCATAACGTCCAGAATGTAAAATTTGCATACAAATCTTACCTCCTTCTTTATGGACTGCTGCTGTAATCTTTTGGTGATGTTTTGCATGTTTTGTTGAAGACATTCTTGCCGCAAAAGGGCCTGTCCAACCTTGAATATTTGGTGAAATTCCTCCTGTGACAATTAATCCTACTCCTCCTTTTGCTCTTTCAGCATAGTAGGTTGCAATTTTATCGATACCATTTTTTTCTTCTTCTAACCCTGTGTGCATAGAACCCATTAAAATTCTATTTTTTAGGGTTGTAAAACCTAAATCTAATGGTTCAAAAATGTGCTTATATTTCATGATTTTGGAATTAAATTTGTTATGCACGCATAATAATTAGCAAGATATGTTTATTTTCTGAAAAGAAAAAACTCAAGGTTAATGATACCCTTGAGTTTTTTGCGTTAATGATAGAAACAGCATACTTTTTTTGTTTTTCTCAAAAAAAATATCGTGGAAAGCACGACCCTTTTTCGGAAACACCCTAATATAAATAACCCATTTTTCCTTGCTGATAATCACGCATTGCTTCCAAAATTTCTGTTTGAGTATTCATAACATAGGGTCCATACTGCGAAATTTCCTCTTTTATTGGCGCCCCTGATAAAACTAAAATGGTGCTTTCTTTTTTTGCTTCAAATTGAATGGTATTTCCATCTTGATGAAACGTAATCATTTGATTTTCTCCTTTTTGTAAAACTTCAGAATCATTTACTAAAATTTCTCCATCTAACAAATAAATTAAAGATTGATGATTTTGAGGTATTTCAAAATCTATCTTTCCTCCTTCAGCAGCTTTCACAGAAAAAACATTAACATCAGTCTGTGTTCGTATCAATCCAACTTCATTATTTTGTTTCCCTGCGATAATATTTAACTGCACTTTTTTATCTTTAGAAAATACTTTTGGAATTTGTTTCTCTTCTAGGTGTTGATAATTAGGAGTCATCATTTTATCTTTTGCTCGCAAATTCAACCACAACTGAATTCCTTCTAAATCGCCGCCTTTTTTTACGAATTCTTTGGTGGGTCCTTCTGCATGGATAATTCCTCGACCTGCAGTTGTCCATTGAACATCGCCTGCTTTTACAACCATTTCATTTCCTAATGAATCTTTGTGTAATTGCTCGCCTTTAAATAACAACGTTATGGGTTCGAAACCTCTATGAGGATGCGGGCCTAAATCGAATGGATTGTTAAACTCTGAAATTGCATAAGGACCATAATGATGTAATAATAAAAATGGATCTACGTTCTCTATCCCTAATGTTGGTAATGGTTGACGTAATTTTATAGGACCCATATTAACCAAAGGACTTGTTACTTTATGTTGTACAGTTTTATATTTTTTCATTATTTTTTGTTATTAATGTGCTCTGTATACAATTTTGATGAAAAATCGGAATCACTCGAACTAACATTTTGTTCGTATCTTTAATTAAAACATTTTCCAAAGAAAATATTTTGATAAATTTTTTTACCTAATTTTATCTAGTAAATTACTTAAAACAATAGCTTCTTCATCAGTAATTTTCTCTAAAAAAGATGCGTTTTTATTGTCGTCTATAGCCGATAATAATTTTAACCCTGTTTTTGTGATTTTAACATATACGACTCTTCGATCATACTCACAACGCTCCCTTTCTATTAAATTTTTATCACATAGCTTATCCATTAAACGCGTTGCATTTGGCGCTCTTTCTATCATTCTATCTTTAACAAGCTGTACCTTAACCTTCTCTTTTGCACCTCGTAAAATTCTTAAAATATTATATTGTTGTGGTGAAATTCCATGAGGTTTAAAAAAATCATTCTCTTTACTACTTAACCAATTAGAGGTGTACTTTATATTGATTAATGCCTTTACTTTATTACTTACAAACTTAGAATTGATATCTTTAGAAATGTCTCCCATATTATCATATTTAGTATTAAAAACTAAAATTATTAAATAGAACAAAAGTTTATTTAACAAAGAGTAAAGAATCATTCTTTCTCTATATTAAAGAACTTAAGCTCTTAATCTTAAATCTTGCATTATTTTATTAAACTCTTCTGTTGTTGGCGTTAAATATATTGCATCATCTACAAATAAAGTTGGAAATTTCACAACGCCATCATACAATTTTTTGCTGTGTTCTCTTGCTTCAGCATCTTTAGTAATATCTTTATATATATAAGGAACATCTGTTGAGTTTAAAAAGTTTTTAAATGCAACTGTATATGCATGACCTTGTTTTCCGTATAAAACTATTTTCATTTTTTATTGATTTACAGAATTCTCAAATTTATTTACCTGTTCTTTTAATAATACTAGCAAATCTTGCTGAACGATTTTACCCTCTTTAAAATTGTCATAAAAACTAGGCAATGAAAAAGAAATTATCTTTTTGGCACCCATTCTAGAAAATGATTGAACCCCAGTTTCTAAAACCGTCTGTCCTCCTCTTCCTCCGGGAGAAGTTGCCATTAATAATAATGGTTTGTCCCTAAAAAAATTATTTTCTACTCTTGTACTCCAATCAAAAATATTTTTAAAAGCAGCAGAATAAGATCCATTATGTTCTGCTAATGAAAGGATAAATCCATCATAATTATTTAACAACGAAGTAAACTTTTTCGCATCTTCTGGAAATCCATTTTGTTCTTCATCACTGCTATAAATTGGCAAAGTAAAATCTCTTAAGTCTATCACATCAAAAGAGGTTTTTTTTAAATTTTCTGCAGCAAACGTTGCTAATTTTTTATTGATAGATGTTGAGCTTGTACTTCCGGCAAACGTTAATACTTTTTTCATTTAAATAATTTTTTAATTCAATTCTTGTTTCTCCTTTTATAATTTTATATTTTCTTACTATAAAAATAAGAAACTATTAATAAAATTATGGCTAGTGCTGCTCCCATTCGTTCTCCATCTCCAACCATAAAATGTGCGAAGAAGGCTAAAATAAATGCAAAGAAAAAACCAGCATATGCCCACTCTTTAATCACTTTGTGATCAACAAACCATAAAGCGAATAAACCTAGTAATTTTACAACTGCATACGGGTAAATAATATATGTAGGGTAACCAAAACTAGTAAACAGAACTACTGCTTGTTCGTGATTGAAGAAATACATTCCCACGGAAAAAAGAATTAATAACGTTAATGACCCTTTAGAAGTATAATAAATAATTTTATTCGTCTTCATCTTAAATATTTTTTAATTGTAAACAAAGTTACAAAATAAAATTTTATTTACCAAGGAAAATAAGTCCAAGGAAATATTTGTACTTTTTATATAATTGTATTTTTTTTCTTTTAAAGATAAATATTAAGTATAATCAATGACTTTATAAGTATCCTCTACATAATTTAAAATCAACTAAAGTCTCAGATATAAAAGCGGATCCAAGAAGTTATTTGAAATAAACATAAAGCACTAAGATTATGAGTTTTAAAATCCACAAAAAAAATTAGGTGTGTGTTTTTTTTTATAAACTTGAACAATTTTTCAACAAACAATTGCGTTATTTTTATTTTAAACTAAAACTTATTAAAATTCTATATATTTTCTTAGTATTTTTATAGCTTATATCTATCACATAAATTATGTTCAAAAGTAAAATTCAATTTTTAATTTTCATTTTTTTTATCTTAATTAGTTTTCAAAATATACATGCTCAGTTAAGTAAGAAACATTACTTACCACCAATTACATGTGGTGACGCTATTGAAAATCAATATATTTATATTTCTACACCAAAAAAC